>Ga0207709_10000069_pt1 | contig 183367 bp, 145 predicted proteins | sample KBSM34metaG_FD_184397 | JGI IMG/M metagenome (GOLD analysis project Ga0207709, IMG submission 184397) | Miscanthus rhizosphere microbial communities from Kellogg Biological Station, Michigan, USA - KBS M3-4 metaG (SPAdes) (version 2) | ecosystem: Host-associated > Plants > Roots > Rhizosphere... | reverse complement strand
CCCTGTTGCTAGTCACTGCCTTGGAGCGAACGTTGCTGCCGTGGCCCACCCAGGAGAGGGCTGCTTATCACAGCAGCGGCCGCGTAGGGTGAGGTATGGGTTTGACAACCCCTTTCATAGAACGGTTCTGTGGTTTCTTTATGCGAGGCGTGACCGGGCTGAAGCCCGGTCTGAATGAGAGGGCGACAAGACTTTTGAGGCAGGTCGACGCAAATTAAACAAACGTCTTATCAGCGCACATCCGCGTTAATCCGCGGTTAGTACTGCCTCGCGATCAAATCCACATCAGTGAAGCCGGGTCTTCCTTGAGCAGTTGGCGAAACACGTACGAGTACGTCGCCTGTCCGTGATCGCCGTTCGTGAAAAAAACCAAAGCAGTTTTCCGCTCAGGCTGAATCCAGGTGAAGTTCTTGAAGCCCGGGCCGTCGCCCCAGTGAAAGAGTGCCGGTTGTCGGAATGTTCGATCCACGCCCCAACCCAAAGCCCAGGAAATTTTGGGATTGACCTCCACGCGCGCCCGAAAGTCATCCGGCTGTGACGGCAGGTCGGCCATTACGCGGGTGATGAATTTTGGATAGTCGATTGCAGTGGTCCAAAGCGAGCCGGCCATGTTGGGTGACATGGCGACCGGTATCGCCACGGCCTTAGCTTTTTCATAAGCCGAAACAATTTGCGCGTAGCTCGCGGACTCGGGTTGCAGACCCGCCTTCTGCAGCAGATCGTAGTTCTGCTTTTCGTAATACACCGAGGAACGTTCGAGTGGACGTGCGCGCCGATCGTGTCCCGACACGGCCTTCGCCTCCAGCGCCGGACTCCACGCGTAAGTGCTCGAGGTCATCCCCAGTGGTTCCAGAACATTCTTCTTCATATACGCGGCGATCGGGACGCCGGTAATTTTCTCGACGACGCGTTGGACCAGAAAGATTCCTTCGCCGGAATACTGCCAACGGCTGCCGGGAGCAAAAGCCGGCGTCAATGGCTGGTTGGCCTGAAACCGCCAGTTCGGCAAACCGCTGCTGTGCGTCAGAGCATGTTCAGCCGTAATGAGTTTGCCATCGCCGGTGAGCCCCAGGTCGGCGTAGTCCTGCAAAGGTTTGGACCAGTCAAGCTTTCCCTGTTTGACCAGGTCGCGAACGGCCCACGCGAATACCGGTTTTGAAAGCGAGGCAGCGGGCAAGAGCGTGTCGGCGGTGATCGGAACTCTGTCGGTAACGGATTTGACACCGGCCACGCGTTGAAACGGGCGACCATTGATGGTCCCCGCCACGGCGATCGCCGGGACGTCAGTGACCGACAAGAGTTCGTTCAACTCAACATCGGTCTTCGCTTGCGGTTGGGCAAATCCGGGTTTGCAAGTGGCAAGTAATCCGGCGGCGGTCACACTTGAGATGAACGTTCTTCGTTTCATGGCGTCAGAAAATATCACAACACTACGGCGCCTTTTGATCTTCTTTCGGATGTATCTCTCAGATCCAAAAAAGTAAACGGCGAGACCGTTTCATGAACTGTTATTTTGTGAGTTCTGACAGGTCGGAAACACGCTGCATGGGGCTGTGCCTGAAAAGTCAGCGCTTTCATTCACACCGGGCTTCAGCCCGGTGTCGGGCGCCGCAAGAGGTTAAGAAACCGTTTCAACGGTTTTCTTGCTGCTACAGTTGAGTTAACTTGCTGATATTCAACGGTTCCATTTTTTGCACCGAAGAGTAAACCTTTAAAACGGTTCTTCGTCTAATTTCCTCGTGCGTCACCGGGCTAAAGCCCGGTGTGAATGAAACATCAAAGCTTCGAACTTTTGAGGCAAAGCTCTGCATCGGCATTCCTCACCTTGACTCGTTAAACAGAAAGGTTGAATGTGATGTCGCGCCGGTTGCCTCTGACCCTTTCTAAGTAATCGCGATGAATCGTACAGTTGTGATCTGCGCGGAATGCGTAAACACTCATAGGGCGTTCGCACAAGTCGTTCATAGCGCCTGACTCGAAAGGAGACTCACCATGAAAGCATCAAATCTGCCGGTTACCTCACGAGAATATAAGCTGATGTTGAATACAGACCGATTCAATGACCGCAACAAGGGAACTAAAACTTTTTTCGATCTGATTGAATTCCTGATTAACAAAGAGGGCGGGCGCGTCGTCGAAAAACAGGACAAAGAAGAACGACGCCAAACTTCCTACCTGGATACTCCCCAGTTCGCGTTACGCCAGAATGGCTTTTCCCTGCGGTTGAGGGAAGAATCGGCCACTCGCTTCCAAATCAACCTGAAGTACCGCGCCGCAGATCGCTACATTTCCGCGGCGCAAGATCTCGCCAGCTCTGAAGCAGGAAAGGTCAAGTTTGAGGAGGATATTCTGCCACCCTTCACCAGCAAGTTCTCTCATTCAAATTCGGTGGAGAGCGCTGAGATGCCACAGTTGCAGACTATGAAGGAAGTAGTTTCCCTGTTTCCGGGACTGACAAGTCTCAATGTCGATGAAGAGACGCCCGTCAAAACAGCTAACGATTTCAAAGCGCTCGAAGTAGTTCGTAAGCTTTGTAAGTTCCAATTCGGAGAGTCAGATGTCGTCAAAGCGAGCCTGAGTTTCTGGTATTTGCTGGGAGATGCCGATTGGCCGTTAGTCGCGGAATTTTCGTTTGACTATGATGCGGCTGGAGAAGCCGAAGATAAACTGGAGCAGTTTCCAATCAAAACGGCGGAAGGAGCAAGTCGGGTTTTTGCCGCTTTGCAAAATCAAGCAGGATGGCTGGACCTGGGTGGCACTACGAAAACGTCGTTCGCTCTTGAAGTATTGTGACCTGGCTTCTCTCCGGGCGATTCCCCTCCCTCTGGGAGGGGTTAGGGGAGGGGCGCAGCTACGAGTCGATACCAAAAAAAAAGATCCCGCGCACACAAGTAAATTTGCTTCTTTGCCGTGCGCCCTCCCCCGGCCCCTCCCAAAGGGAGGGAGCAAATGCTATTTTCAATCTGACCTTGATCAGAGTTTCCTTTAGTTTGTCACCCAGGCTTCGACAAGCCAAAGCTTGTCGGACATCAAACTGCACCCGCTACTAAGGGGCAGAGCCGTTGGTTGAGCCCAAAGCCATTACGGACGACATTCAATCGAGCTTACCGCGGAAAACCACTCACTTAGATTCTCGAACTGCGGACTATTCCGCTAAATGCTCGCCGTTAGCTGGAAAATCCCCGCCCGGCGCGAAGCACGGAGTTTGCTTAAAAGGTTTTGGGCTGCCGCACAGTTGACTTGGTTCCGTGAGCTGCGAGAAGTTCCTGATAGCAGCCAGTTTACCTATAATCGGTCGCGATGGCCGCGACGGAAAGAAGGAAAAGAATCTGAAGACCCAACAGGAGAGAATTCTCGTTGTTGACGACGAGAAGATGATTCGCTGGTCGCTGGGCGAAGCCTTGCGCGGCTGGGGATTTGAGCCCATCGAAGCGGCGACGGCCGGCGCAGGGCTGGCGGCTTTTGAATCAGAAACGCCGGCCGCAGTCCTGCTCGACATTAACCTGCCCGATGGTTCGGGTCTGGACGTGCTGCGCAAGTTGCGACAGCGCGAGCCGGACGCGGTCATCATCATGATCACCGCTAACGTTCTGGTGGACGAGACCATCGCCGCTTTGCGTGGAGGCGCTTACGATTTCATCGGCAAGCCAATCAACCTCGAAGAACTTCACGTGGCGATTCGCAACGGGATTGAAGCCAGCCGTTTGCGCCGCGAAGTAAATCTGATGCGGCGCGAGCGATCCCGGCAATTCAGCTTTGATCAAATCATCGGCCAGTCGCCGGCAATTCGGGAAATGCTGGCAATGGCCCAGAAGGTTGCTGAAAGCCAGGTCTCTTCGGTTCTGTTACAGGGCGAATCCGGCACGGGCAAGGACCTGGTCGCTAAAGCCATTCACTATCACTCCAATCGCGCCGCAGGACCATTTGTGGCGATCAACTGCGCGGCAATCCCGGGAACGCTCATCGAAAGCGAATTGTTCGGCTACGAAAAGGGGGCTTTTACCGATGCGAAAGCGCGCAAGGAAGGCATGTTCGAGCAGGCCGAGGGCGGGACCCTGCTGCTCGACGAAATCGGCGAGCTGGAACTGAGTCTTCAGGCGAAACTGTTGCGCGTGTTGGAAGAAGGCGCATTCCGGCGCGTGGGTGGCTTGAAAGACATTCCGTTCGATGCCCGGGTCATCGCCGCGTCAAATCGTGATTTGAAAAAAGAGAGCGAGGTGGGCCACTTTCGCCTGGATCTCTACTATCGTTTGTCTGTAATCCAAATCGACATTCCCTCCCTGCGTGAACGTGGTGACGACGTGCTGTTGCTGACTGAACATTACATTCAGTCGTTTAGCGAACGGCTGCGCAAGCGCATTACGGGAATCAATTCGGACGTGGCCGATGCGTTTCGTCATTACAATTGGCCGGGCAATGTGCGCGAGCTACGCAATGTGATCGAGCGCGCCATGATCCTGGAAGATGATGAAATCATAGGTATGAAATATGTCCCTCGCCCCGTATCCGGCGGTCTGGGAGCGACGGAGCATTTTCGGCCCGACGGCTCCGGACATGCGGAGCTTTGTAAATTGCCTCCGGGCGGTGTGTCGCTCGAACAGGTCGAGATGTCACTGGTGCGGCAGGCAATCGAGCGCAGCGGCGGCAATCAAACCAAAGCGGCAGAGTTGCTCGCCATCTCGCGCGACCAACTGCGCTATCGTTTGAAGAAGTTGGAAGAAGCAAACGCGGTGACGCAGAGCATCGGCTAAGTCCTTTTTCACCTTTGAATTTTCGCGAAGAAAATTTACTCTCTGTGGACCTCTGTGAGATCTCAGACACACAGAGTTTTCACAGAGAATACTTTTCCCGGCCGACTCCTTAAGCGGGCCTGGTTATCATGAGGTCGCGTTTGATCCGTCAAAAAGCGATGTCCAAATCATTCCCGACCGAAGACACTGAATCCAGCGCCGAACTGGGGCGCTCGCTGAAAGAACTCGCCGATATAAAATTCGCGCTCGATCAATCCACCATCGTAGCGATTACCGACCAGCGAGGCATCATCAACTATGTGAATGATGCCTTTTGTCGCATCTCGAAGTACTCACGCAAAGAGTTGCTGGGCCAGGATCACCGGATTATCAATTCGAGTTATCACTCAAAAGAGTTCATCCGGAATCTTTGGACCACAATTGCCTCGGGCCAGGTCTGGAAAGGCGAAATCAGAAACCGGGCCAAAGACGGCACGATCTACTGGGTCGACACCACGATCGTTCCCTTTCTTGATGGGGGCGGTAAGCCATACCAGTATGTCGCGATTCGTCACGATGTAACCGACCTCAAACTTGCCGAGGAGCAAATTCGGCGGCAAGCAAATCTCCTGGACAAATCCCAGGATGCGATCCTGGTCCGCGACATGGACGACCGGGTAGTCTATTGGAATAAAAGCGCCGAGCGCATGTATGGCTGGCGTGCCGAAGAAGTAATCGGCAAGCGCACCACCGAGATTTATTTAGAGACTGTCCCTGCCGATTTCGAAGAAGCGCAGCGAGTCTTGCTGCAAACGGGCGAGTTTCGCGGAGAGTTCACGCACGTTACGAAAGACGGAAAGAGTTTGCTGGTGGATTGTCGTTGGACGCTGGTGCGCGATGACGAGGGCCGGCCCATCCAAAAGCTGATCGTCAATACGGACGTGACCGAAAAAAAGAGGATGCAGTCCGTATTACAGCGCGCGGCGCAGATTTCACTGGTGGGCGAGCTGGCCGCGGGCCTGGCGCACGAAGTGAAGAATCCGCTGGCCGGTATTCAGGGCGTAGTAGACATACTGATTCGCCGGCGTGATCCAAACGATCCCGAACGGGAAGCTCTCGAAGGTATTCGTCACGAGGTGACCCGCATTGATGGTACCGTGCGCGCTCTGCTCGATCGCGCCCGGCCGCGCGCGGTCAACACCCGCCAAACCTCTTTGACGGAACTGACTTTGAAGGCAGTCACGGTGGCCCGGTCACAGGCAATCAGTGCGGCGGCGCGAGGCCGGCGCATCAAGGTGGAATTTGAAGCTCCGGCAGAAGATGTAGTGCTGGACGCTGATGCTCCACAGATTGAGGACGCTATCCTGAATCTGATTATCAATGCGATCGAAGCGATTGAAGATGGGGGACGGATTACCGTTAGTGTCCGTCAGCAGGAGACTGAGGAGACCGGCGAGGAAGCCGTTATCGAAGTTGCAGATACCGGTCACGGAATCAGCGAAAAAGACCTGGGCCTCATCTTCAATCCTTTTTACACCACCACCAAAGGCGGCACGGGACTGGGGCTTCCGGCTGTCCGCCGGATTGCGCGCGCGCACGGTGGGCGTGTCGAAGCTCAATCAACTCTCGGCGAAGGATCGGTCTTCAGCATACATTTGCCGTTGAATAATCCGGGCGCTCGTTAGACCGTGGCACAGACTTCAGTCTGTGGTCATCGCGAACCTATCGAACGCCAAATAGAGTCTGAATCACAGACTAAAGTCTGTGCCACTAACTCGATGGAACACGAACACTCAGTAGCAGCGATTCAGGAGAGACTTTCAGCCGGACCACAGCATAATTATCTGCGCGATTGGATTTACGGCGGCATCGATGGTTCGGTGACGACATTTGCTGTCGTTACCGGAGTCGTCGGGGCCCATCTGTCCCCGGCAATCATCGTGATCATGGGGCTCGCGAATCTGGTAGGTGATGGCTTTTCGATGGCGGCGAGTAACTTCCTCGGCACCAAGTCGGAACACGATGACGTGATTCGGCTGGAAGCGATCGAGCGGCGCCACATCGAACTCGCACCGGAAGGTGAACGTGAAGAAGTGCGGCAGATTTTCGCCGCGAAAGGCTTTGCCGGAGCCGACCTCGAACGGGTGGTCGAATTGATTACTTCCGATCCTGATCGCTGGGTGCGCACGATGTTAACCGAAGAGTACGGGTTGCCTTTGGAACCGCGCTCACCCTGGATGGCTGCCACGACCACCTTCAGCGCCTTTGCGCTGTGCGGCCTGATCCCCCTGATTCCATTTCTGCTGGGCCTCAGCAATGGGTTCACGATTTCCGTAATCCTCACGGGCGCCGTTTTCTTCATCATCGGATCGGTGAAGAGCCGCTGGTCCACAAAGTCCTGGTGGCGCTCGGGAATCTCAACCCTGGTGGTGGGCGGCATCGCCGCCGGTCTTGCTTATGCGGTCGGAGTGCTTCTGAAAAGACTGGCGCAGTAACGTGTCAGAAGCCCGACCCGTGAGGGAGGGCCTGTTTGGCTGGCTCTGCCACTCCGATGCGCGGCAAGTCTCTGACTTGCCGTCGCACAGCTCTTCTGTCTTGGCGGTCTAAGACCGCTAGTTGATTTGAAGCGTACCGGCAAGTCAGAGACTTGCCGCGCATCGGCGTGGCCAAGCCATTGCCAGAGCAGCGTTTCCGGATCTGAGCTTGACCTGGCGCCGCACCAGCAAACTCATTAATCCGAGTCAGGGCCAGCCGAAACTCACCCACGCACGCCCAGCAACGGCCGCGGCTCGACCGCTTCGACCCGCACACGAGCATCGAGAATAACCGCGCCACACTCCCGGACCACAAACGGATTGCAATCCAGTTCGGCTATTTGCGGCAAGTCTTCAACCATCGCGCTTGTGCGCAGCAGTCCATCTTCCAACGCCGACACGTCGTATAGCGGTCCGCCACGAAAGCGGTTCAACAGCGGATAAGTCTTCAGAGCGCGAATCATCTCGGCCGCGTCCTCTTTTGAGAGTGGCGTTAGACGTATGGACACGTCGCGCAGGAGCTCAACCTGGACGCCGCCGGCGCCGCAGGCGACGACTGGCCCGAATTGCTGATCGTGGACCACGCCCACGAGCATTTCGATTCCGCTGCCCGCCATGCGCTGAACGACGAATCCTGTGGGGGGATTGCCCTGTGCGGTCAGGCGGTCGCGCATCTCGGTTGCCGCGGCTTGCACCTGATCTTGCCCGCGCAGGTGCAGACGAACACCGCCGGCTTCGGTCTTGTGCAGAACGCCAGGCGCAATGACCTTCAAGGCGATCTCGCAATCCATCTTCTCAGCGAGTTCGCCTGCCGCCTCAGGCGTTTCGACGACCTTTTGTTCAATGAAGGGCAGACCATAGCAGGACAACAGCGCGGCTGTTTCTTCGGCCGTCAGCCAGCCATTGCCTCTCTGGAGAGCAGAAGCCACGATGGCTGCGGCCTCGTCACGGCGCAGGTCGTCGAATTCAGGCAGGGTCCGCTCAGACCGTTCACGCCATTGCGCATAACGCGCCGCGCGCGCCAAAGCAATAGCTGCCGTCTCAGGGAATTTGTAAGAAGGAATCTTTTTAGAGCGCACAACTTCCGGGGCGGGATCAGCCTGAAGAAAAACCGTCAGAACGGGCTTGTCAATTTTCGCGCGTTCGATAGCCGTGACGGCGGCTTGACCTACGTCTTCCGCGCGCGTTACCAGGGGCGGCGTGAAGCAAACAATCAACGAGTCGATATTAGGATCAGCGGCGACTATTTCAATGGTGCGTTGGTACTGATCCGCGCTCGCTGAGGCGATCATGTCCACCGGGTTACCGACAGCGGCTCCGGGCGCCAAAAATGATCGCAGGGTTTCGCGATTGGCTTCGCTGAGAGGGGGAACTTCCAGGCCGCGCGCCTCACAGGCGTCCGCGCACAAGATTCCCGGTCCGCCGGCATTGGTGATAATTCCGACGCGCCTGCCGCGCGGCAATGGTTGATTAACCAGAAGCGCCGCCACGTCGAATAATTCTTCGAGTGTATCAGTACGGATGACACCCGACTGGCGAAACAGCGCATCCACCGTGACATCGGAAGCCGCGATCAGCGCGCCGGTGTGCGATGAAGTCGCTCGGGCGCCGGCCGCTGAGCGACCACTCTTAACTACGACAATCGGTTTTCTGCGGCCGACGCGACGCGCAATTTGCGAAAACTTCTTCGGATTGCCGAAGGACTCCAGGTACAAAAGGATTACATCGGTGTTGTCATCAAATTCCCAATAGCGGAGCAGATCGTTTCCAGAGATGTCTGCCTTATTCCCGACCGAGACAAAGGTCGAGATGCCGAGCCCCAGAGAGTTCGCCAGTTCAATGATCGCGAGCCCGAGCGCGCCACTCTGAGACGAAAACCCAACTCGTCCGCTCGGCGGTTCACCGGGCGCGAAGGTGGCGTCCATGCGCACCTCAGGATCGGCGTTGATGATGCCCATGCAGTTGGGCCCGATCAGGCGCATACTTGCATTTCGACAAAGTTGAATCAATTCCGCCTGCTTTGCTTGTCCTTCCTTGCCGGTTTCACCGAAGCCGGCGGAGATCACGACCAGTGCCTTTACTCCCTTGCGCCCGCACGCCTTGACCGCGTCGAGCACGAACTTCTCCTGCACCACGATGACGGCGAGGTCGACCGGGCCGGGAATATCTTCAACCGATTTGTAAGCGAGCACCGATTGCACCACGTCGGTCGTGGGATTGACCGGGTATACCGGCCCGGCAAAGCCATAGCTCAGCAGGTTGTGAAAGATCTCGCCGCCGATGGTGCCGCGTTTCTTCGAAGCGCCTACTACGGCAATTGACCTTGGATGAAAGAAGAGTTTCAGGGCGTTCTCGGCTGCCAGCGACTCGCGCCGCTCAAAGCGCTCGATCGCTGCAACCGTAAACGAGGTCGGAAACGTTACATGAATTTGCCCGGCGCGCGCATTTACTTCAATTGGAAAGCCCGACTCGCGAAACACCTTAATCATTGCGTGATTCGCGGCGACCACCTCAGCTTCGAAGGTTTGAATGCCATTCGCGGTGGCGACTTCGGCCAGTTGGCCCAGCAGCAGGGTTCCCAATCCACGCCCCTGGAAGTTATCGGCGATGGTAAACGCCACCTCGGCGCGGTGTTCATCAATGCCCGCATAGAAAGCATGCCCAACCATCTTTTCTTCGGCGCCGCTTAGGGCTACCAAACCAAAGGTGCGATCAAGGTTAGTTTCGCGCCGCGCTTCGGCGGCGAGCGCCGCGCCTTTGGTGAGCGAGTAGAAACGCAACCAGAGTGACTCTTCAGACAGCGATTGGAACAAGGCAAGCAGCGCCACGTCGTCCTGAGGGCGCATGGCGCGCACCTGCACTGTCGAGCCGTCTTTCAACACGACATCGCCGGCTCGATGCGCTATTCCCAACGCACAGAAGTCTCCGCCGGGCGCTGTCTGACCGTTTTGTTTATCCATGGGCAGTCGCTGTCCTACCGGGATGTTATAGATCATTTCCTTGTTGAGTGTCTGCATATTCTCGCTTCCCAAAATTTTGGTCATAGGTATATCCATAGAGCACGCTCAGGTGCGCAACCCATATGCCGCGAAAATTGCGCGGCCGTGTGCAGACATGGTGGCCAGTATTGCGAAAACTTTCCCAAAGGCTGTGGGAAACCGCCCAGCGTCAGGGCGGTATCTGAATCAAACGATTGAGATTAGCGCCATAAATCTCTCGGTGCGAGACCGTCATGAGCAGGAATAAAGGTTGCTATCGAAACTATGTGTGAGGTGAAAATTCGATGGCGACTGACCGGAAAACGAAATTGACCCGGCGCAGTTTTTGTAACACTGCCGTGCTGGTTTCGGCGGGGTTGATTTTGGCGGCGGACGAGGCCAGAAGTCAGCAGCCAAACGAACAGCAGTCGTTACTCGCTTATCCGCCTGTGAAAATAGAGGGAGCCGAACGTGTGATGCCGGGCTCGTCTCTGTATTTCAACTACCCGAAGTCGAATGATCCTGCGGTGCTCCTGCGGACACCGGATGGCCAATATCTGGCATTCAGTCGTAAATGCGCCCACCTTGGTTGTTCGATCGATTTCGACAGAGCACAACGCTGCCTGGTCTGTCCCTGTCATCGGGGAGTGTACGACTCGAGAACTGGTTATGTGGTCTATGGGCCGCCGCCCAGGCCACTGGACCAGATCATTTTGCAGGTACGCGCCGGCGGCGAGATCTGGGCCGTCGGAAGGGCGATGGGCGGCAATCAAAACGCCTCAAACGGGGTACGGACTAATTCAGGAGGTTCTAACTAACATGCGAAACATACTACGCAAGGTCCTTTTAGTCGTGATGGCGATGCTGTTGATCGCGTCAGCGGGATTATTTGTGAGTGGCTACGGGCAAACACAAAAGGCGCGGGCCGTCAGCAACGCGGCCACCCCTGCGGTGCAGCAGCCTCTGTTTACCGAATACAAAGGTATAAAGCTGGGAATGACAGCGAAGGAGGTGCGTGCGAAGCTCGGCGACCCGGTGCTGAAAGACGAAGCTATGGATTACTTCATCTTTGCAGACGGCGTGACGGCCCAGTTTGTTTACGACAGCACGCACGCCGTCAGAACCATTTCGATTGACTACGCCGGCGGAACCGGCGCCCCCGAGTACCGGGCAGTGGTTGGCACTGAACTGGAAACACGGCCCGATGGTTCTGCTTACAGGATTGTCAGGTATGAGTCACTCGGATTCTGGGTTTCCTATAACCGGAGTACCGGTCCGGTTATCACGGTTACGATCACGATTCAGAAGATCTAGGTGTGGTGGTAGGCTGAGAAGACGGTTAGAGCCGGACTGAAGGTCAGTACCGGGAGCGGTAGCGACCGAGTCATGCGTTGCTTAGGTGTTGCTTTGCTAAGAGCTGACCCGGTCGCTACCGCTCCCGGTACTGACCTCTCAATCCGGCAAGGTCCTTCGATTTGTGAAACCCAATTGCAATACAGCTTTTCGACAACCAGAACGTTATCGTCTTGAAACCGAGGCCTGACTGGGCGCATCTTATTCTTTTGTGCGATCGTCGAATCACCAATGGAGGGACGAAATGGAGACTACTACAACCGTGGCTAATGGTAAGAGCACCGGCGTCAAGCTGGCGCACCTGGCCGCCAAAGCAGCTGAAGGAAAAATTCTGGCCGAGGACTTTGTCGATATCAGCAAGCGAAAGGCCCAACGATTGATGCGGCGCGGGATGGACGCCACTGAAGACTGCCTGGACGAAACGAAGCGTTACATCAAACATAATCCGTGGCATTCAGTCGGCGTGGCTTTGGGAGTGGGCTTGACGCTGGGCTTCCTCGGAGGATTTCTGAGCCGGCGGCGTTAGTTCGATGGGCCGCATCGTCATCGAAATTTGGTGACATCATGTTCATCAAGATTTTCAAGGACCGGGCCGATGCGGGCCGGTTCCTGGCGAGCAAGCTAAACCAATTCGCCAATCTGGCAGATGTGATTGTGGTGGGTCTGCCGCGCGGCGGCGTGCCGGTCGCTTATGAAGTCGCCCATAAGCTGAATGCGCCAATGGATCTTCTGGTGGTGCGAAAGCTGGGCGTGCCGGGGCACGAGGAATTGGCGATGGGCGCAATTGCCAGCGGCGGTGTCCGCCTGCTCAATCAAAATGTCCTGTCACATCTCGGCATCCCGCAGGACATTATCGATCTGGTGATCGAAAGCGAGCAGCGTGAACTGGAAAGACGTGAACGCGAGTATCGGAAGCACCACCCGCCCCTCAAACTGGGTGGCCAGACGGTAATAGTCGTGGATGATGGGCTGGCAACCGGTTCGTCAATGCATGCCGCAGTCACGGCGATCAGACAAAAGCAGCCGAAGAAGATAATCGTCGCCGTGCCGGTGGGCGCGCGCGATACCTGCCAATCGTTTCAGAACGAAGTCGATACGATGGCCATTTGCGCGATCACGCCCGAGTCATTCCAATCCGTGGGAGCCTGGTATGCGAACTTCGCGCCGACTACGGATGATGAAGTGCGAAAGTGTCTGGATCGATCGGGCGTAACAAAAAGAGAAACATCAATGAATCGTTGCAGCGGCTTTGCCGCCTGATGTGCGGTAAGGCCCCGCCTCGTTACGAACTGGAGGCGTAACCTCGAGTTCAATAAACAGCGCCCACGGAAAGGCAAAGCCCTTCGGCACATCAGGCGGCAAAGCCGCGCCACAATCGTAACGAGTTCATCGGCTCAATACACGCCCGGAATTAACCGCTTCGACGTTTGCGAGTAAGCGACGTACTCGGAACCGAAAGCTTCTGCCAGCGCTCGCTCTTCGACTCGCATACGATAAAGCGCAACTGCAATGAACGGTATCGAGCCGAGCCCCAGCGCAAACCAGTTTGAGAAGGACAAGCCCAGACCAAGGTGAGCGAGCAACGCGCCGGTGTAGGCTGGATGGCGAATATGCTTGTACGGTCCGGTTCGAATTAGTACGTGGTCATCCTTGATTTGAACTGTGCCGGTGAAATATTTTCCGAGTCCTCTGATGGCGTTCGCGCGAATCAGGATTCCCATAATCAAAAACGAAAGTCCAATAGACCCGGTCGCAGTTGGCCATCTTTGAATTTGTCCAATTCCCGCGAATCCCAGGATCATCCCGACCAATTCCAGGAGGTTGGCAGCATCCCACAGTTTGGCCGAATGCCGATCCCAGTCCCTGGCAGGTTTGGCTCGGAAGCGCCGCAAGTAGGGATATTCAATCAGAACCCATAACAGGCGAATTGCCGTAGCCACGATTGGAATCATCATTCGCTTCAGAATAATCCCGGAATCAACGCCCAGGACTTTTTTCGATAGTTGTCGTACTCAACACCGAAAGTGCTGCTCAGATGCTGCTCCTCAAGCCCGATCTTTCTCCAGTAAGCCAGCGAAAGTATCAGCAGGCCGAGCAACCCGTGCAGCTCTCCCGATACAACGGCGGTGCCCACGAACATTCCCAGCATGCCACTATAGATCGGGTGCCGCAGCAATTTGTATGGACCGGTGCGGATCAGTTGATGATCAACTTTCTTTGTGATGGCGCCGCTCCAATTTCGTCCGAGGTGTTTCCGCGCCCAGATCGCCAGCAAGCCCCAGCTCACTTGTATCGCCAAACCAATTGGTACACGAATCCACGGGGACAGGGGCAGCCAACGTCGCCTCAAACCAGGCACGGGCAACAGCGCTATCAAAAGGGCGGCGTACATCAGAAGTTGATGAATCTGACGAGACGTGAGCGATTCTGAACTGCTGGTCGCCGCCGCATTCTGCGCCGCCGAGCTCCAGTAAAAAATGAAAGCCAGCCACAACCCGGCTGAGGTCCAATCGCCGGGCCCGGTTTGGGCGATCATTAGGTAGATGATCCCGGCAATGATCGCCACCAGGATTACCAAGGCGATAATCGACAACGGACCGTTGAGGAGGATCGTGATTCCGGGAAGTTTGAGATAGACCCCACGGCCTTTGTTCTCAGCTTGCGGATTTGTTTTTGGTTGATCCATTAGCTCGGTTCCGTGAATCGTGCTGAGCTGAATGCCAACATAAGCTAAGCGACGCCGAGACGAAGTCCCATGCCAAAATCCAGGCTCTCCGCATACTCGATGTGAATCACGCGTCGCGGTTCATCGCAGAGTGCTTTGGTAGATGAATGAAGCAACAGCGGGCGTATCGCCAGTATGCCCCCGCGGCCAACCGTGCAAGTTTCTGCTGCCCGACTGCGAATCAACCGTTGGATCGCTGCCGGCGAAAGGACGCCGTCTTCATGTGAGTTTGGGATTACCTGGAGTGGCCCATTGCTGAGCGTCGAGGCATCCAGATGGACCCGGAGCGCCAACACTGTTTTGAGCGCCCAGGCCGGCGCGAGTGCATAGAGCACGCCGGCCTTTGTCGTCCAGGGTCCCCATTCGGCCGATTCGAATCTACGGGACATTGGCAGCGCTCGGTCCTGATGCCAGAGCACGTGCCAATTTGCCGCGCCCGACTTTTCGAAAAGAACAGCTCTGAACGGAATGGCATTTGTCCCCAGAGCCTCAGCCGCAAGATCAAGAAGTCTCGCGTCGAAGGCGAGGTCTGCAATGACTGGATTTGAAAGCAGGTTGCGCGCCCCGGCCCGCCCCACCCTCGAAGCGTTCTCTAAACGCCTCGCGATCAGATCGCATTCCTGATGCGAAAGGACACCCGCAAGGGTCGAATACCCGATGTCACGCGGCTCTTTCTGCATACATGCGGAACAGCTTTGCCCTAAGAGTCCTTCCGAACGAATTCTCGAGCACCTATGAACTTGCAAAGCGGCTTTGCCGCAGCACATGGCGGTAAGGCTACGCCTTACCGAGAATCGCGCTTACCTGATTTCGAGGCTGCGCCTCTGATTTTTCGAGGCGGAGCCTCGAAAAGAACTCATAGAGCTTCCCGGAAAGGCAGAGCCTTTCCGCCGTGTGCTGCGGCGAAGCCGCCGATTGAAAATGCTCATGACTTTTGAGGCAAACGCCTGTCGAGGCTCAATAAGGTAATCCAAAATACACAAAGGCCGCCCAATTTGCCGGAGACGGATAGTCCTTCCTGGTCTCGACCATTGCCTTCCTTAAAGCCTCTGCCGGAATATCTTCCTGCAGGTGCGAAACATAAGATTGCATCAAGCTAACCGTAGCTGCATCGCTTACATTCCATAGACTCATTACCACCCGCGGAACGCCCGAGGCCTGAATGGTCCGACCCAGAGACATTACACCGCCCTTCCAAACCTCGCCCACTCCTGTCTGGCATGCACTCAGTATCGCCAGGCGCGCTTTCAGTGGAACCTTTTTTGGATTTCCGGACATGACGCCCCACTTTTGATGAGCGTCGAGTATCTCTGCCATGGTCCAAAAGCCCAGGTCATTCTCGGTAAAACCAAAAACCAAAAAGCTATTGTTACGGGAGTTCTGGCTGTCGCCAACAGCATGCGTGGCGAAATAGAGCAGGTCGGCTTCGACTACTCTCTGGAGGACAGCGTCCTTGGTGGCGGCCGGCCCGATTAGTGGTTTTGCATCCAGGGCGCTGGCGACGGCTTTCGCTTCATCCTCGGCGCCCGGGAGGTTCGGGATGGTCCACTTACTTTTATCAGTGAACCGGGGATTACCGACTATTAAAGGGTTATTGAATTTCGATGACCAGGGTGCGGGTCTTTCGAGAGTAATGTCGAAAAGGCTGGGCGCAACGGAAATTGACATGCTGTCGATGAGCATTGCTTTTGTCCCCAACGGTTGCAGGACCGCAAACGGAACATTGCCGATATCCAGGACGGGAACAACGATCAGATTCTTAACTTGCGTCAGCGCCGTGGCTATGGCTCCTGGCAATAACAGGCGAGTGAGATTTGCGATGGCCTGGTCAGTATTTATCGATTGGCGCGCGGCCGGACTCGGTTTGTCGGCCAGGGCCAGGTCTCGAATTTGCGGCTTACGAGATCTCTGCAATCTTTCAATATCCAGGGCGTCTCTCAGACCAGCAACCGTGGATCGTATTTCTTCCATCCCAACATTTGATTGCGAAAAACCTTTGACTCCGCGTTTGTCTATCAACCACGCACGCAAATGTCCGGCTTCATCATAGTCGTAGAAGAGTATTGCGGTGTCCTGGGGAAAGTCTTCACCGACAATTCTGGCTACGTCGGATAACGAAAGTCGCGGCAGGCTTTCCTTGAATTGTGAGACGCGCGCGTCATCTCTGGGTACCGCCGCTCTGGCGCCCTTGAGCCTGGTAAATTCTTCTCTGTATCTCTCGACAGCTCTATCAAATTCCAGCTCTTCATTCGCGGTCTGAATTGTTTTGCTGGCTGGTGAAGGTTGAGCCTGAGTGTTGACCTGGCTCAGAGTAGAAATGCAGAGGATCGATAAGAAGAGATGCCGCATTCCACTTCTCCTTTCTCGCCGGTAAGGGCTCAGGATTCGCCGGCGTGATAAGCCAACTCGACATTGTTTGTCACGGCTTTGGGTTAAAGTCTGGTTGGCCGCGGGAAACGTTCATGTGTCCTATTTCGACTAACGCTCATCACCGAGAACGACCGAAAAACAATAGATAGCCGTCGGCGTCCTTGAGCTCGAAACCACGCAAACCGTCATAAGTGTCTCTCAGCGGCTCGAAAAACTCGACACCGCGCGAAGCAAATTCAGCTGCCAGTGCGTCAGGATCCGGCACGATAACGAAGGCGTCCCAGCGGGCCATTCCTTTCCCGATGTCTCGCGTGTAGTTCGGCACAGGAGCTACGCCAACGTCTTTGAGTAGGATCTGCGCACCGCCCCTGCGCACGATGCCAAAGAAGATGTCGTCAGGCTCAGGCCCCTGGAAGGCGATCTCAAATCCAAGCCGGTCTCGGTAAAACGAAAGCGATGACGGTACATGGCTCACGATGAAGAAGGGTGAGATGCCGGAAATCTCTGCCTGTGTCATGTGGACAGCTCCGTTCTTTACGTCCTGGTAATCAGGCTTTGCATAAGCTGCATCGCCGCGGCGATCACCGGCCCGCCCAGAGGATCTCCCGACAGAGCATCAAACGGCGCCTGTCCGAAATGGAGGCCGCTCGGCACCAGCATGCTGATTCGTACTTGTCCTTTGGGAGGCGCCGGCGGCCTGGGTCCATCCCACGGACCAATTTGCGCAACCACCATCCTTCCCGCTGCCAACAGCGAGTCAATGGCCTGATCGAGTGATTCGTCCGGCCGCTCCCAGACTATTGCCGCGCCACTGTAATTAAGATAACGCGCAGTGTGATCGGCATACGCGGCGACGATATCCAGACCTTCGTCGAGAGTCACCTCAACCACAACGCCATACAACCGCTTGGCATCTCCATCTGCCGGTGACTCGCCTGACTCTCTCAGAAAATGCCAGGCCTGAAGATAATGACGCGACTCGAGATCCGGCATCTCCAGAATTCGCCGTAGCGTCTGTTTCGCACTTTCCTGGTTGCCGGAATCAACTTGATCCCTGGCGCTGATGAATGAAAGCCACGGTTCGCCATCGACGCTGGTCGAAGATTCATTGGGCCATTGAGAAAAAGGCAGATCGCCGAAAAAGACGTCTCTGATAGCTGGCTGCTCAGGTGTATTGTTGGATTCGTTGGACATGAATAGTGTTTCCAAATGTCATTCGCTGGACGGTGGACTTGAAAAAGTTACGGGCGCTATTCAGAAGAGGCGCGGTCTGGCGGGCTAATTCCTCCAGCTTCCGTTAACGAATGGAAGCTCGGCCACGACTCCTTTGACGTTCAGGACCTGCACTCCAGTTCCCGCTGCGCGGTAGTCATACTTCACATAACCGAGTGCAATCGTTTGGTTCAGTGTCGGAGAAAAAGTGGACGACGTGACGCGGCCGATCTCTTTGTCGTCGACCGAAAGAATCTTTGCGCCGGTCTCGATTTCGATTCTGTCTGGAAAAGTGAGGCCGGTGATTTTCTTCGCGACATGCCCGCGATGCCTGATACGGACAATTATTTCCTGACCGAGGTAACACCCTTTGGTAAAGCTCACCGCATCGTCAAGATTCGTTTCTGTCACGATCGTCGTTTCGTCCATATCGATGCCATAACGTGGAATGCCCGCTTCAATTCTTAAAACCTCAGCGATCGCGCCGCTCACCGGTTCAACGCCAGCGTTCACTAAATTGCTTCGCAGGTGGTCTGCATCGTTTCGTTCAACGAACAAATCGAATCCGTCTTCAGCCGTGTGCGTGTCGCGGATAATCGTGACGTCAGCGTGATCGATTTTTGCGGTAGCGACCTGGCCAGGATCGGTCGCACTCATGTCGCCAAACACCTGACGCACGATTGCCGCAGACGGACTTCCTTGTACCGAATAACAGACCGTCTGATCGGTCAGGTCGGTCACTCGAAAATCACCAGCCAGCGTAAAGCGTCCGAGTAGTTGCATGACCTTATCGTGTGTCGCCGCTTCAGTATCGATTAAGAATCCATCGGCGCGGTTCAGGATGCGGACGACGGCGAGCAGACGACCTTGCACATTCGGGAACGCGGCGCGCATCCACGAATTAGCGGCCAGCGTTTTCATGTCGTTCGTGACGAGCCCGTTGAGAAACATCACGGCTTCAGAACCGCTTACCAGAATGCGACCTCGCGGTGACAGGTCAATGAACCCGGCCCGGCCCTCGCGAACGGCTGAGTAATCACTGCTCTCGATTTTGTTTGGCGTCTCGCTCAAAGGTATGTTCCGGACCGTCCGTTGGATCTTACACTGCGCCTGCGATAACGGCGGCTTCGCCGCTCGATGTGTGGAAAGGCTTTGCTTTCCGAAAGAACCCTTCTTTTTTTTGCCCCGAGGCTCGGCCTCGCAGCGAGAGTCGCGTGCTCGCCGATTGGCCAGTCATAGCCTTATCGCACATCAGGCGGCGAAGCCGCAAAGCCGATCACCTGCTCATTGCGGGCAGAATGTTTGCCTCCGGCTGCCCGAATGGCTCGCGCCACAACTTTGTAATCACGCAACTGCGCTGGCTCATCCCGGCTGGTAATCAGCACTTGCGGACTTGGATGATAGAGCGGTATCAGCAGGCGTCCATTCCAGCCGAGAATTCTTGCGGCATCCTTCCTGAGCGTGAATTCATGATAATGAACCCGCTTCAGTGCCTCAAGCGCGACCGTTCCCAGCGTCACGATTACGTCCGGATCTATCAGCGCAATCGTGCGCTGAAGAAAATCAGAACAGTTTCGAATTTCACTGGCGGCGGGTCGCCGGTTGGCGCCTGTAGCCGAACGAGGATTGCACAAGGCCGCACTGGTAATAAAAATCTCAGTTCGATTCAGGTTGATAGAGCCGAGGAACCGCTCGAAGTTTCGACCCGATTGATCGCCGGAAAAAGGGATCCGTGTACGATCGGCTCCTTTTCTCCCCGGGGCCTCGCCGACAAACATCACCCGCGCGCTCAGCGGCCCGTTGCTTTCGCTCAAAACTGCCGATCGCCCGCACATGCCCGGGCATCTGGTACAGTCGGCGGCCACGGCAATCAATTCCGAAAAGCTCGCTCTTTTGCTGGGCTTGCTTGTGAATGGCACGTTCGTGTTTTCGGAAGGCTAATTCATCGAAGCCTAACCCGTAGGTTGCATCGGGACGCACACTTCTGGCGTGCTGTGAGCTATTGATTTTCGCGAATCAACGCAGGAAGCCGGAGGCGTGCGTACCGCGTCACTTATTTGGTAACAGTAATTTCACGCGTCGTCGAATTGTATCCGCCGTTGTCGACCAGGTTACCGCTCTTATCGACCAGTTCGACTTTGACGCTGTGTTTGCCACTGGTCCATCCGCTCAACCAGATGGGTTGCCAGGTGTCGGTAAATCTCGCCTCGCCACCATCAACCGTGTAGCGCACGCGATACTCGCCGCCGTTGCTTTGCAGTTTCCCGTTCAGCAGCCAGAAATCGATCATGATCGGATCGGCGTCTTCACCTTTGTATTCGCCTTTTGGCCGGCTGTAAGTCAGCAAAGGCTTCGCTGGATCGATATTGCCGGCCTGGCTGGGCGCGTAGTCCTTGCCTTCGCGCGCCGGAGTGCCGTTGGCGCTCGCGGCCGGGCTGGCCATCGTCTGTCCACTGTTTGTGGTGGTTGGCCTGGCCGCATCGCCGCCACCTTTCACTGTGAAAGTCACCATCTGGAAGGCGCCATCGTTCTTGTAGCTTTCATGCCATGGCCGCGAGGGAAATACGCGCAGGGTGTGCTTGCCGGCAGAAACGTTGCGCAACTCGAATGGCTGATTAATTTCGTAGTACGCCTCGTAAGGTTGATTGTCGAGAATTACGTGAATGTGATTGCCTTTCTGCGTCGCCGGATCTTTGTGGGGCGTGTAGCCCTTCAGATCGCCGCTCAGATCAAGCTTTACGGCGACAGTGGCGCCGGTGATCGTGGCGTCCTTAGCCGGCGAAACGATCTTGAGAGTAGGCGTGGCGGCATCCTGTTCTCCGCGGGCCTTCATCATGTCCGCAATTTTTTGCGGCCGCGGGATGACTGTCAAACTCTGCGCTCCCGGGGGCGTCGCCCGTGTAGTCGCGGTGGTGTTGGCGTTCTGGCTTGCGGGTTCACAACCCGCGATTAACATGATCGAAACCAGGCCAGCAAGAAAAACCAGAGAACGGTTCGGCATTCTCATCTACCTCCGATTCCACTTTGAATGAGTTAACGATGCATTATCGCAAAAATGGGGCGGGGAACAAGCCCTGCCCGATGTCCGACGCGATTTATGGAGTGCGCCGACTTGTCGGCGCTTTGGAGGAGTGGTGTATCGATTAATCCAAAGCGCCGACAAGTCGGCGCACTCCAAATGAGTCACGCTGCGATCGGTTGCGCCCTCTGTTTCTGCAGCCGTTGTTCGACGGTTTGCCAGTTGATGTTGGTAAAGAATGCCTCGATATATTTCGGTCGATCGGCCGGCTTGTAATCCAGAATGAAAGCATGCTCCCAAACGTCCATTACCAGCACCGGGTTGAAGCCGGCGACGTTACCTGTTTCATGCAGTGTTATCCAGTGATTCGACAACGCGCCGTTGTTGGGATTCTGATAACAGATGGCCCAACCAACTCCGCGCATCTTGCCGATGCCCACAAAGTCGGCTTTCCAAACTTCGTAGCTGCCGTGACTCTTCTCGGCCGCGGTGCGAAATGACGAACCAGCAGATGGATCGCCTGTGCCGCCGCCGGTCTTTAGGTTATCAAAGTAATACTCGTGCAGGACCATGCCGTTGTATTCAAAGCCCATCCGGCGGGTCAGCTCTGAGTATTCGGCAAATTCGTCCTGATCAACTTTGGCATCCTTGATGAACTCGGCAATCTTTTCGTTCAGTTTGTTGGTTTCCTTAACGTAGCCTTCGTACAGCTTGAAGTGCATTTCCAAAGTCTCATCAGAGATACCCTTCAAGTTGCTCAAATTGAATTGTCTTGCCTGGTATGCGTTTGAACCCATGGTTCCCTCCTAAAAATGCGGATAGAAAATTACCTCACCTCATGATGAAAGTATTGTCAGGGATTATCAAACGAAAGTGTGGCGAAGCGATGGAGAGGAAGAGCCAATAGTGTTGCGAAGGAGGGGCAGACAGACGTCGTTCCCAGAATTCATCCGCAGATTACGCAGATTACGCATTGGGCAGAGACGGACCGCGTCGGACAAGCTTCAGATACTAGTCAGGCTCGCGCGAACGGTCGACTTCGGACACGCCCTTAATTAAGCCAATCTGCGTAATCTGCGGATAGTTCAACGGACTTACTTCCCGCCGAAAATCGGCCAGTCGCCGTGCGCAGCAGCCATAAGCAAAAGCAGCGGCAGCGAAAGCCACGCGTTAGTTCGCGAAGCAATGAAGGCGTGGCGCGCGAGTTCCGGCGCGGCCGGTGGGCCGCCGGTCAATCCGGCGATGATCCGCTTATTCGCCGGCCAGATAATTCCCCAGACGTTTAGCATCATGATAATGCCCATCGCGCCGCCCACACCGATGGAAAGCGTCTTGTTGCTGGCAAAGTGCTGTCCATTAACGATCAAACTCGTATCCAGCCACTTCAAAATTCCGAACGACATGCCCACAACCAGAATGAGGACGACGATCGCGAATACCCGGCCGTCTTTGATTAACGCCGGTACCTTCTTGATGAGCAGAAATTCAATCAGAAAGGTAACGATCGGAATGAAGAACCAGACCAGCAGCAGAATGCGGCCGCTTACGTTCGCCCCCGACGTATTCGCGATACTCACATCTCCTTTGACGGTGTACATCACGTAGTAACCCAGGCCCGCCAATACCGTTACTACCGCGCCCCAACGAAAATACCAGAGCGCCGGCAGCAGCAGCTCCGGATTCACCTTCTTCTTTGTGTCGCCGTCGAGCTTTTTCTGAAGCGGCACGTTCACCAGGTTGAAGAAATAGAGCAATCCAATCCAGGTGATGCCGGCGACGAAGTGCAGCCACCGCAGAATGATGTGAGCCAACTCATCACCGCTGGGGACTTTGAAAAGGCCGGTATCAAGCAGCCCCATAACGTGACCGGCGTGCGACATCGATTCGATAAGCATAGGTTCCTCCGAAACTGATCTTCCGTTTGTCGTGGCTCGCGCAACAACAAGCGAGTACGACAGATACCAGTAGCCCCAAGTTCCCGATTGCGTTTATTTCCTGCGCAGATTACACCCAGAGCGCGTTGCCGCGCAACAGTATTACAAGATTGGCAGAAACAGAAATCCTTGCGTCGCGTCGGCGGTTGGGGTAGATCTTCTCGAAATGAAAGCCAGCACGTTCTTGATCGTCGCGCTCCTGGCGGTCACGACGATTCAAACATCAGCGCAAAGGGCGACGACAATGCGTACGCTGACAATTATCAGCGAACCCAACGCCGTCGTCTGGATCGATGAAGTCCGGCGTGGCGTGGCGGATGCGCGCGGCCGGCTGGCAGATCTGAAAATTAACACCGGCGCGCATTCATTGCGCGTGCGTGCCGATGGCTTCAAACAGATAACCATGAGTGTGCCGGCGACCCAGCGTGGGGAACTGAAAGTTAATCTGATCCGGACCACTGACCGAGCCGAACTTCTCTTTCAACAAGCCGAGACCGCGCGTGAAACCGCCCGGGACGAACCAGCCCGCCAGAAAGCAGCAGACCTTTATCGCCAGACACTAAAGCTGCGTGGCGACGCCGCGGCACATGTCGGCTTAGCGCGCGTCCTGCTTGATCTCAATGATACAAATGGCGCGCTGACGGAAATTGAAAGTGCGCGACGATTCCGAGCGATCTATCCGGAGGCGTCCGCAGTCGAAGGACGTATCTATCGCGAAACCGGACAGACCGAAGAAGCCATTGGCGCGTTCAATCGCGCGATTCGCGAAAGCCGCGGCTTTCAACCCGAGGCGCACGTCGGCGTAGGCCGCATTTATGAAGAGAAGGGCCAGTACGAGTTAGCCGCACGCGAGTTCCAGATTGCCATTAATCAGCTCGCGGATACTGAGCCGATCATTTATCAGTTGCTGGGGGTCGCTCATGAAAAGAGCGGCAACAACCGTGAAGCGATTGCCGCGTATGAAAACTATCTGCGACTGGCGCCAAACGGATCGCAGGCCAGCGCCGTGCGGTCGATTGTCGAGCAATTGAAATTGGAACGGCCGGAGTAAATGTCCGACAAACTTCAGTTTGTCGCAAAAGCTGCGACAAGCAAAAGCTTGTCGGACATTGCGGATATGGACACGGATCGGACTAAGTGAAATAATCCCGCTTTCTTATCTGCGTTTGTCCGCGCAAATCCGCGGCCGAATCTCTTATGATCACACCTGCACCTTCGATTTCACGTCGCGTTTCTCGCAAAGCGAGTCTGTTTACCGAATCTGTGATCCGCGAGATGACCCGCGAAGCCATGAAGTATGGCGCGGTCAATCTCTCGCAGGGCTTCCCTGATTTCGCTGCCCCGGAAGACATCAAGCGCGTCGCCATGCAGGCCATTGCCGACGACGTCAATCAATATGCGATCACCTGGGGCGCAAAAGCTTTCCGTGATGCGATCGCCAGTAAGACGAAATGGTATCTGGGTCTGGAGATCGACCCCGAAACTGAAATCACGGTCACCTGTGGCTCAACCGAAGGAATGATCTCGGCGATGATGGCGACTGTCGATCCTGGGGACGAAGTAATTGTCTTTGAGCCCTTCTATGAAAACTATGCGCCGGACGCGATTCTTTCGGACGCAAAACCACGACACGTACCATTGCGCGCGCCGGATTGGACTTTTGACCGGGACGAACTGCGCGCGGCGTTCAATCCCAAAACCAAAGCGATCATCATCTGCAATCCGAACAATCCGACCGGCAAAGTCTTCACGCGTGCTGAGATGGAGTTCATCGCCGGGTTGTGTCAGGAGTTCGACGCGCTCTGCTTCACAGACGAAATCTACGAACACATTCTGTATCCGCGTGCCGGAGCGGAGATCGCCCACATCTCAATGGCTCAGATCGAAGGCATGCGTGACCGAACTGTGATCGTTAATTCGATGTCGAAAACCTATTCGGTTACGGGTTGGCGAGTGGGCTACTGCATTGCCAGTCCCGAGATTACCAGCGCGATTCGCAAGGTGCACGACTTTCTGACTGTCGGCGCGGCGGCGCCTTTGCAAGCGGCCGGCGCCTACGCCTTATCGCTGCCGCCGGCGTACTACGATCAACTGCAAAAGGATTACGAGGCGCGCCGCGATCTGATTTTGCCGGAACTCGAGAAAGCAGGGTTTGGAACCTTCTCACCCGACGGAGCTTACTACGTCATGACCGACATCAGTGCGTTTGGATTCAAAAACGACATCGAATTCACCCGCCACCTGATTCGCGAGGTCGGCGTCGCCTGCGTTCCCGGGTCGAGCTTCTACAGTCCCGGCGCGTCGGGACTCGGTTCACAGCAGGTGCGGTTCTGTTTCTGTAAGAAAGATGAAACGCTGATGCTGGCGGCTGAGCGGTTGCAGAAGCTTGGCGGTTAGGTGTCAGAAGCCCGACGGTGAGGGAGGGCAGCCTAAGCTTTCGTCCGGCGGTGTTTCTCAACTCGCACTGTTCAGCATGAGTTAACAAGCTACCAACCCGAACGTCAATCGATCATGAATAAGTTCATTCTGTTTTTGGGCCTGTTTACGTTTCTCTCGTTAGCCAACTCATTTGCCCAGCAAGTCGCCGATCCAAACTTCGACACAAAGGTCGCGCATCCGGCTTACACCAAAAATGGGCCCAAGGTTCTGTTTGACGAGGCGCACAATAACTTTCACACCGCTGGCGGACGTTACAAACCTTTCGCTGATTTGATTACCAGCGACGGCTATCAGGTGACGCCAAATAAAGATAAATTCTCTGCGCCGGTCTTGAAAGGCTTCAAAATCCTGGTGATCTCAAATGCGCTCGGCGCCGCGCAGATGAACATGCCAAAGGCTGCCAATCCGGCGTTCACCGATGCCGAATGCGACGCCGTGCGAGATTGGGTGAAAGGCGGTGGCGCGCTGTTGTTGATTGCCGATCACGCGCCGATGGGATCGGCAAATCAGGTTCTCGGTGATCGTTTTGGCGTGAACATGAGCAAGATGTACACGGCCGACGAGCAGAATTACGAGAAGGAATCGAACAATCAGGGCTTCATCGTCTACACGCGCGAAAGTGGCCGGCTGGCAGATCACGCGATTACCCGAGGGCGAAATGATTCCGAGCGCATCAGCAGGATTATCGCTTTCACCGGGCAGTCATTGAAGGGACCGCCAGACAGTTTTGCTTTCATGAAGCTCGCCGACTCGGCGGTTGATGTAATGCGCAACACCACGCCAGTGCCGGCGGCCGGGCGCGCACAGGGTCTGGTGATCAGTTCCGGCAAAGGCCGTGTTGTTCTTTTGGGTGAAGCCGCCATGCTCTCGGCGCAGTTGGCTGGGCCGAATAAGATGGCTTTCGGAATGAATCGTCCGGGCATCGACAACAGGCAACTGGCGCTCAACATCATGCACTGGCTTTCGGGGCTGTTGAAGTGAACGCTACGCACTCCTCCGGAGTGCTGCCTTATCAGGACACCGGAGGCGTGCGTACCGATTGAGCGCTCGCGACCGGTACTGACCTCCTGCCGCACTTGACCCTACTTCCAATCGCGCCTAGCATAAAAACATTCCCCTACAACTGAAACGTCCCCGACCGAAATCGAAAGGATGTCTGGTCTCATGACTGATGAAAAGTCAGGCAAATGTGCGCACGGATCTTGTGATTGTCCTGCCGAGGAAGGCAGCAAGTACTGCAGTGAATACTGCGAGAATGCTGAAAGATCGCGAGTAATGGAGATTGGCTGCGGCTGCGAGCACACTGGATGCCGTTAGCGAGATTCGCAAACCAGCAGATCCGGACAGTTTTGAATCATGTTCCCTGATCGGATGTGTTCGCGTCCGGTAACTTCAGGAAAATCAGTTTCTTCCTCCTCATAACTAAATTGTAATCGAACCGTCGCAAACCTCTGCGGCAACATTCTCTAGAATCCGACGCATCATTTCGTTTGTCGCAGCGACAAGTGGTCGTTGACGATCGACGACGAATCAATCTGGAGGGATGCCGCTGATGAAAAGGCTTCTGCTTGCAATTTCACTCTTGGTTGGAGTAACACCAATGGTATCGGCCCAAACGACGAAAAGTGGCGCCAGCACATCCGCGAACAGCCAAGCCTCAGTCGAGCCACAAGGCCGGCAAATCGCTTTGCAGTCCGGGACCCAGCTGGCTGCACAACTCGAGAATTCTCTCGACGTGCGCCACGCGAAAGCGGGCGACCGCGTCGTACTGAAGACGACTCAGGCGATCAAGCAAAACGGACAAACGGTGATCGCCAAAGGCGCCCGGCTAATCGGACGTGTCACCGACGTTCAGCAACAAATGAAATCTACTGGTGAGTCACACATAAGCATCGTGTTTGATCGGTTGCGTTCAGGAGCAACTGAGATGCCAATTACTGCAAGCATCTTGTCCATCACTCAGGCACGCAGTTCCGCCAGGGCGGACAATGCCGGTACGGAAACGGTTACGATGTCGCAATCATCCGTCAGCACGCGTGCGGGCACTTCTGGCAGCGGCGGCCTGCTGGGCGGCGTGGGAAACACTGCGGCCGGCGTCTTGAATACAACGATGAGCAACTCAACCGGCGCGGGCAGCGCCCAGTAGTTGTAAAGTCAACGACTTCGATAGCGGCGATGGCCCCCCGGAGGGGTCGCCGCATTTTTATCTCGGGAAATGATTTTCGGCTTCAAACGGCGGTGGGAAAAAGTCTCGATTCCCGCTTAATGAGCGCCGCGTTGACAATCGCGAACCTGCTTTGTTAGCGTGACTTCGCATAAATGACGTTAACTTAGCGAGCCGGCCTTCGGGCCGGTATTTATTAGCCTTGATGCGCACCCGTACCCGCCGTATTTTGTCCAAAACCACAAAAGTAGCCGCAGTCGCGCTGGCTGCTCTGCTCTTTACTTCGGCGTGCAGCCTGGTTCACAAGCAGGTCGAGACCGAGAAATTACTGACGCCTCTTTCCGAAGCTAATACGTCAGACCTGATTTCCGTTGTGAACAAGCTGGTTGGTGTGCGCTCAATTCGGGGCCGCGTGGATATTCAATTTGAGGACACCTCGTTCGCCACATCCGGAATAGCCGACAAGTATCGCACTGCTGACGGTTCAATCCTGATCGAGCGGCCAGGAAAAGTGTATCTCGCGATCCAGGGGCCACTGGCAATTGATATCGTGCAGATGACTTCGGACGGCGAGCATTTTCGCATCGCGGTTCTCAAAGGCGACGAGAAGTATCGCCGCTTTGTAAAAGGAACCAACAGCGCGGTCTATCCAAAGCTGGATGTAGATGACGCTGCGAGTGCGGGTGCGGTCGCGGACAAAAAAGCAAAATCCAGTTCGGAGGCGAAGACTGTCAGTGCGCTTTCAAACCTGCGTCCCCAACACCTGACTGAGGCGCTTTTAATCAGTCCTATCGACGGTCACGCGTCCGGCGTTCTCTATGCAAAGAGTGAGTTCTTTGAATCGGAAAAAGATCCGGCGAAGTCCGCCGGCAACAAACGAGTTGTGCGCGGCTACTACCTGCTGGACGAGTTGCAGCCCGGCGCCGACAATTCCGCGCGGCTGCTGCGGCGTTTTTGGTTCGACCGCGTCGGCGGAATTCGCCTGGCGCGCCTGCAAAGCTTCGATGAGAAGGGTGCCCTCATCAACGACGTTACCTATGGTCCGCTCACGAAGTTCGGTACCGAGGGTGAAGGGCGGCAAATGCCCGCGAACGTTTCACTGACCCGCCCTCAGGATCACTACAAGATCACTATCACCTACCAGGCTCCTGAATCACTCGTGCTGGACCATGAATATCCCGCCGATGTGTTCGTGCTGCTGAACAAATGGAACCTGCCGGAAGTTGATCTGGACGCGAAGAAAACTACTCCACCGCAGAAATAGCAGGGTGGTTAGGGAATCTTGCACGTAATTCACGGGCGGGACGCCCTTGTCACGCCGAACTATCCACCTCGAATTTCCGCTTATTAGTACAGATTGGATTTTTCCCGATCTTATTAGCACCGCGGCTTTAGCCCGGTGGGTTGTTGAGCAACCGGACCAGAAAACCGTTTAAACGGTTTCCAATCTTGATGGGATCCGCCGTCACCGGGCTAAAGCCACGGTGTTAATGAAAATCCAATCACGCAGATTGTTACGACCACCAAATTGCATTGCAGCTGGTAATTTGCGTTGCAGCTAGGCTTTCTCAACAACCGTGTATTAATATTGCCCGTTTGGAAAGGGCATAACTTGGATAGTTTAGTAGTCTCCAATCTGCGACAACGCCCGCTCAGGTCGGTCATCAGCGTCATTGGCGTAGCGCTGGGGGTAGCGCTGGTCATGCTGTTTACCGGACTGGCGCACGGAATGTCCGAGGATTTGCAAAAACGGTCCTCGAACGTGACGGCCGAGATTATTTTCACGCGGCCCGGCGCGATCGGCTTTAATACCTCATCGGCCAACTTAAGCACGAAATACGTCGAGCTGTTAAAGACGATCGAGGGAGTCGAAGCAGTCACACCCGTAATCACCTATTTCTATCCCAGCGGATCATTTGGCGTAGATAAGGTCGACGGAGTTGAATGGGAAAGCTTTTCGAAGATGAATAACATTCGGCTAATCCAGGGCCACGCGCCGAATGCTCCTGACGAGATCGTGATTGACGAAACTAAGGCGGCCAGGAACCATCCGGTCGGCAGTACGCTAAAAGTTTTTGGCCCGAGTCTGTATAGAGTGGCCGGCATCTACGCTCCGGAATCGGGGGCTCGCGCGAAGATGTCTCTGAAATCGTTGCAGGATGCGCTCGAGTCTCAGGACAAGTGCACTTTCATCTATGTCAAGGTCAAGAACCCTAGCGAGCAAGTCGCTGTCGCCAAACGCATCGACACAACGTTCCCGGGGAATAAAGTTCAGTTTACCCGTGAAGTGTTTGCTTCGATTGAGAGTTCGATTCCGGGGCTGAATATTTTCATGCGCGTGCTCGTAGGGCTGGCGGCTGTCGTCAGCGCACTGGTGGTGATGCTGGCAATGCATACGACCATCACCGAGCGGACGCGCGAGATCGGAATTTTGAAAGCCATGGGCGCGTCGCGCTTTTACATCATCAGCGAGATCGAGCGGGAGGCTCTGCTGATCAGTTTCCTGGGTTTGATTGTGGGGTTTGCCCTGGCCGCCCTCGCCGGCTTCGGCATACATAAAGCGACGGGCCTGATCTTCCAGTTTGGCGGGTGGTGGGCGCTGACCGCGGCTTTGATTGGGCTGCTCGGTGGCGCGCTGGGCGCCCTTTATCCGGCGGCGCGCGCGGCAAACCTCGATCCGGTCACGGCCCTGGCTTATGAATAATGTTTTGACACCAGGTGTGCGCGGAATGTTGCGACGGTAATCATAGAAAGTGAATGGCCATAATTCTTAAAGCTGATAATCTCGAAAAAGTCTATCGCGTCGGAAAAGTGGACGTGCCGGCTTTACGTGGCGTGTCTCTTGCAGTGGAGGAAGGCGAGTTCATTGCGGTGATGGGCCCTTCGGGTTGCGGAAAATCGACGATGTTGCATCTGCTGGGCGGTCTGTTGACGCCAACCAGGGGCCGGATAGTCATTGACGGCGAGGATCTGACGGCGGCGTCAGACGCAAAAAGGACCGACATCCGCCGTCGTAAGATTGGATTCGTTTTTCAGCGATTCAACCTGTTTCCAACGCTGACCGCCGAGGGAAATTTGCGTCTGGCCGAGCGAATTCACGGAAATGGTGGAGACGATCCAGACCGGCGGCGAGAGATCCTGCGCATGCTGCGATTACAGGACAAGCTGCATCACAAACCACTTGAGCTTTCGGGAGGCGAGCAGCAACGGGTCGCTTTGGCGCGGGCCGTGGTGAATCGCCCGGCAATTGTCCTGGCCGATGAACCGACCGGGAATCTCGATTCTGAGAATTCCGAGCTGGTTTTGAAGATGTTTCGCGAGCTGAATGACCGTTTCAACCAAACGATCATAATGATCACGCACAATCCCGAAGCAGCCGCCGCCTGCCAACGGGTCATCCAAATGCGCGATGGTCACATCGTCTAGTTGCGATTCGCAACTAAATTCCGCACCGGAATCGAAGTTGCTGGATCGAAGTCTGAGGATGGCGGCGAACGAATAAGTATGGGTTTCGTTTCCAACGCATTCAGGAAGATTGTTTTTTGGAATTATCCGCGAACCTCGTGGCAGTGGGATGTTTTATGTGTGTTATGCCTGGTTTTTATTTTTCTGACGCCAAAGAGTTGGTTTGCGAGCAGTCCGCCGACCCCAGCGACCATCGTTACGACCGTCGTTTGGGCGACTGATCTTGTTGGTAGTCAGGCAAATACACCGGAGATTACGCGACGCGCGAGAGAGCGCTTAAACCGACCCGAAGGTAAGGTCTTGCGAATTGACCCGCGCAGGGACGACTCAGGAAAGGTGATTGCATATGAGGTTGACATTCGTTGACCAACCCTGATAGGTTTTGGGGATAATTTGCCGAGAGGCGCGTCATCAAAGGCGCACTTGAGGTTTTCATGGGGCCCACAGGGGCCTTAAGTTTTAGATAGGAGCTATTATGAAACGATTTCTTACGCCGATTTTGGCCCTCGCCTTGTTAGTGGTTGCCCTGGTCGCCGTCCCCCTTCCGCGAGCCGATGCGCAGGCAGGTTTGGTCAGTTCAATCTACAGGCGAATGCAGCGCAACCAACAGAGTTTGAAGTCGCTGAGCGCCGACATCAGCATGGTCAAGTACAACTCTCAGATCCGTGAATCCGACGAGTTTTACGGTACCGTGAAATACATCCCTGTCGGCGGCAAGAGCGCTTTCGTTCGTTTGGAATGGACCAAGCCCCAGCACGAGATTCTGGCGGTAGCCAATGGCGCGTATGTTTTCTTTCGTCCACGCTTGAATCAGGCAATCTTTGGCACCACAAATTCCATTAAGAGCTCAAAGGACACCGACGTGCTCGCACTTCTGAACATGAGTACGGCGCAGCTGCAGACTCGCTTTGGCGAACCCCAGGACCTTTCGAAAGAGACGCTTTGGGGAGGTGTATCGACAGATCACTTCAAAGTCGTGCCGAAGGGTGCAGCTAGTTACAACTACATCGAGCTTTGGGTTGATGAGAGTGGCATGCCGGTGCAGACCAAGATGGTCGAGAAGAATAACGACTCGACCACGGTGCGCCTGACGAACGTCTCGAAAAACCAGACGATCGACAAGGGAATCTTCGATCTGAAGCTCGATTCCAGTGTCAAAAAGGTCAAAGGCTAAATTCGGATCGCTCGTTTTTACAGAGGAAGGGCTTCGGGAAACTGGAGCCCTTCGGTTTTTGTAGTAGCGCGCCGACGTGATACAAGCCCGTCCGGCAGGCAAGGCCACTTGAGGGCCTGAGTAGAGAGCAAGGCGGCGCGGATTGCTCTTGCTTACGCGCGGGCTTCTGACACAACTTGCACCGCGGCTAACCTCGGACTTATCCTTCTCAAACCAATGGCAGTTCGACCGACTACTTTTCTCAGATTAAAGCTGCGCGAAGCTGCGATGATCTCGCGAGCCCTGCTTTCGACGAATCACGTGGTTTTAGCCCACATCATTCCGATGCGCCGCTGCAATCTCGCCTGCGGCTACTGCAACGAATATGACGGCAGTTCAAAGCCAGTGCCGCTGGACCTGATGAAAAAACGGCTGGATAAGCTGGCCGAACTGGGGACGTCCATTGTCACGATTTCGGGTGGAGAGCCAATGATGCACCCGGAACTCGATCAAATTATTCGCCATATTCGCTCTCATGGGATGATTGCCAGTCTGATTTCCAACGGCTACTATTTCACGCCTGATCGCATTAAGCGGCTAAACAAAGCCGGCCTCGAATTTCTGCAAATCAGCATCGATAACGTCAATCCGGATGAGGTGTCGCGCAAGAGTCTGCGCGTGCTGGACAAGAAGCTGCGTTATCTCGCCGAGCATGCAGACTTTCATATCAACATCAATTCCGTGATCGGCGGTGGGATTAAGCAACCGGAAGACGCGCTGACGGTTGCGGAACGAGCCGTTGAATTGGGCTTCTCAACCACGGTCGGCGTAATTCATGATGGTGACGGCACGCTCAAGCCGCTCTCAGAAAAAGAGAAGCAGATCTTTCATGCGGTGAAGAAGCTGGGCAATAAAGACCACGCCCGCCTCAATTGGTTTCAGGACAGCATCGCCGAAGGCAAGCCTTACGAATGGCGCTGCCGCTCAGGCTCGCGTTACCTCTACATCTGCGAAGAGGGCAAGGTCCACTGGTGCTCACAGCAGCGTGGTTATCCCGGCATCCCGCTCGAGGATTACACGATGGAAGACTTTAAGCGGGAATACAAAACCGAGAAATGGTGCGCTCCTACCTGCACCATTCAGTGCGTGCACCAGGTCGGCATCCTCGACAACTGGCGCGACCCGCAAATGTCCGAAGCCCAAATGCGCAAAGAGAAGAAGCAGAAAGAAAAAGAGCGCGTGGGTGAAATGGTGCGTGCTGACTAAGACCCGTTCACACCTCGTCTGCGCAAGATATTTCGAAAATGAGAACGTCGCCTTCCCGCGTGCCTGCTGCACTGGTTATTTCGTTGTCGGGATTATTACTCCTGCAGCCGGGCGCCGCGGCACAAACACCAAGATCGGTAGTGTTGACCGTGACGGTGACTGATCGGCAAGGGAACTATGTGATGGGGCTTAGTTCGGATGCGTTTGAGATCTCAAATGAAAAAGCTGTAAAGACCGCTTCATTCCATGAGATGGACGAACCAATGAGCATCGGTATCCTCATTGATACGTCTTCATCAATGCAAGAGCCTGAGTTACAAGAGTTCGCGAGACCTAAGCCGATCGCCGAAGCCGTAGCTTACTTCCTGAAACTCGGCAATCCTGCCAACGAATACTTTTTCATAGCTTTTGATAAAACTACAAAGCTTTTAGCAGATTGGCAAAGCGGCAAGTCGCCGCCATCTGCCGAAAACACCAGCCCTGGTGAAAGAGGCTTTACTGTGCTTTACGATGCCTGCCTGGCGGCACTCGATAAGTTGAAACAAGCCCACCATTCGAAACAGGCTCTGCTGATATTTTCCGACGGGCTGGATAGCAAGTCTCAGCATCGATTCGCAGAATTGCGACGGGCAGTTGAGCGAAATGACGTGTTGGTTTACGCAATCGCGCCGAGAGGAGTTGCCTATCCCACGGGTCTAAAGGCTGTAATTCTCGGTATGCAGGATCGGGAGGCGCATGCGGTTTTGGGCGAATTGGCGGAGATAACCGGAGGCTTTGTCTACTACCCTGAAACCAGACAGCAACTGGAAGTTGCCGCTGAACGCATTGCAATCGAAATGCGACACCAGTACCGGTTTGCGTTCCAGCCAGACGACGCGAGAATTGCGGGAAAGTCGTATCACCTTAAGGTTCAAGTGAAACCACCACCGGGTGCGCCTGCTCAATATCAGAACGTTCGGGTTCGCACGCGGCGTGCTTACTTCGCGCCGTGAGTGAATCAAACAGTCTCGTGAATATCTCCCTCAACCGTGTAAAGGGTCACCGAACTCGACAAACCCAGGCCTGAAAGTCTCCCGGCCATAATTACAATGGTCTCTCCCAGATCAACCAGGTCGGCCTTGAGCAGCGCCTGCTCTCCGAATTTCAACAACTGTTCAGTGCTGTTCGATCGATCGGTGATCACCGTTTCGACGCCCCAGATTAGCGAGAGCTCGTTGATGGCTTCGCGCGATGAGGTCAACGCGATGATCCGTTGTTCGGGTCTAAGCGAAGCCAGGCGCCGCGCCATGAGGCCTGATTCGGTAAACACTGCGATGATGCGCGTGTTCATTTCGTCGGCCGCAAAAGCAGCAGCTTCGCACAACGCGCGGCTCACGCGCCCACTCTGCTTACCAACCAGCTTGCTGATAATGTCTCCCTTTTGTGGGCGAGTCTCAGCGGTTTCGATAATGCGACACATGGTGGCGACTGCGGCTACCGGATATTTCCCCGTAGCTGTTTCGCCTGAAAGCATCAGGCAGTCCGATCCATCCCAAACCGCGTTGGCCACGTCCGTCGCTTCGGCGCGTGTCGGCCGCGGATTGGTGACCATTGATTGCAGCATTTGGGTCGCGGTGATGACCAGCTTGCCGGCCTCATTAGCCTGTTCAATGATTCGCTTCTGATAAACCGGCACCTGCTCGACACTGGTCTCGACTCCGAGATCGCCGCGAGCAACCATGACACCATCGGCAGCAACGATGATTTCTTCCAGGTGATCAATCGCCTCAGCCTTCTCGATTTTCGCAATCAGCGGCGCCGTGCTGCCGGCGTCCTTGATTAGGTCTTTTGCCTCGAGGCAGTCCCTGGCGCTGCGCACGAAAGAGAGCGCGAAGTAATCGACCCCGTGTGATGCGGCCCAACGTAAGTCGTCCCGGTCCTTCTCAGTCATAGAAGGAATCGGCAGGGAAACTCCGGGCAGGTTGATGCCCTTGCGCTCACCGAGAATTCCGCCGTTGATAACGCGGGTGATGACATCAGTTTCGGTCGTGCTTTCGACCAGCAATTCGATCGCTCCATCATCCAGCAGAATGCGCGCCCCGGCGTGCACGTCCTGGGGCATGCCGTCATAGTTGGTAGCGACCTGGGTCGCATCGCCTTCGACCTCGCGGGTGGTAATTATGAATTGCTGGTTGGTCTTGATCTCAACCGGCTGATGATTCCTGAGCATGCGCGTGCGGATTTTCGGTCCGGCAAGATCGGCCAGAATCGCCAGCGGCCGATTCATTTTTTCCGCGGCTGCGCGGGCCAGTTTGATGTCGGCGGCCTTCTCGTCCTGGGTGCCGTGCGACATGTTAAGGCGCACGCCATCCACCCCCGCGGCGAGCATCGCCTCGAGCACGCCGGGCTCACGCGATGCCGGCCCAATCGTGGTCAGAATTTTTGCTTTTCTCACAATCGATGTTCAGTGCCGGATACCCTGGCCGGCGCCTCTTTCAAATGACGTATGGAATCACGGCCGGTACTCGGCGCGCGTACTTCTCAAACTCTTCGCCGAAGGTTTCGCGCAACAACGCAGCTTCAGTCCGGACGCGTATGGCGGTGCCGATGCTGAATACTACCAGACTGATCAGCAAACCAATCCAGTGACTGACTGCTAAACCCGTCGCCAGCAGCATCCCGAGCATCCCGGTATAAATCGGATTTCGCACGACACTATACGGGCCCTGTGTGACTAATTCATGTCCTTCCACCACCCGGGCGGCCAGACTCCACTGTTGGCCGAGGGTGCGAATTGCGGAAATGCAAAACCAGACCGAGCCGGCCGCCAGGACCATCGTCAGAATCGCCAGAACGATTTCCAGTGATTTGCCTAACGAAAGAATCGGAGTAAACAAGGCGCGTCGAAGCGTCCACACTATTAAGTAACTTATTCCCTGCAAGACGATGCCGGCAATGGAAGACGGATCGCGCTTTTTGTCGGGCGGCGAGGGCGGCTTCTTGAAAAACATGAAGCTGGCGGCGAAGGTGAACCACGACACCATTACGAAAGTGAAGGTGAGGGCCGGCCAGAACTCGAAATGAATCGTCATGCTTCAAGTTGTCGGTTCGAACATCGTATTCTCGTGAAGCCTAAGCTGTTCTTCGATCTTTCGGCGACGTTTTCCTCGTATCATCCCATGGGCGGTCATCACGATCGGACAAAGCATATAAGTCATTCCCGAAAGTGTGGCGTTTCGCACCAAAACTGCAAAGGCCAGCGAGAGAGAGCCAATGCCGACATTCAGCGCGCTCTCGCGAATGTCTGTCCGGGTGTCGAAAACTTCCAATTCGTTCAGTTCAAGTTTTTCCCGATTCTTATGAGCGTGCGAATACATCAGCACGAATAATCCAAAAACCGCCACATAGCCCAGACTGAAAATGATCATTAAGGTCGTGACCTCACCCGCAGACTGGACCATGGTTGTCGTCGTGCCGTTTGCCAGACGCACCTCAATTCCCTGGCGCGTGAAAATGCCAACCAGAAAGGTAAAAACAAATTTCAGCGGATAGACATAAAAGAGCACCACGAACAAAAGGGCGGCATTCAGTACGACGGTGTAGTTATCCTGGAGCGCGTAGCGGCGGAAGAACTTGTACTGGTTGTACCAGACGACAATCAACAGCGCGAAACAGACCGCGAAGGCCCCGAAACCGCGCATCACTTCCATTAACTCGGCAAAGGTTTTGGGAACCTCGAGCGATACAACCAGCAGCGTGACGGCGAAACCGAACACCGCGTCGCTTAAACCTTCAATCCGTGAAGGCTCATGACTGCGCCAGCGGAACTTCTTGTTGTCGCCAACGCCTTTTTCGATTAGTTGTTCGCGGATCATAAGGTTCCGGTTTATCGTGGCGCAGATTCTACGGCTGTCCTGATGATCGTGTCGAGTTCCACCGCAGATCTCGAACTATACCCGACAAAGCGCTTCAGCAGGTTGCCATTGCGGTCGAATACAAACGATTGCGGAATGTTCTCGTTGTCGCTCAGATACTTCGTCACCAGGTCATCGTCAGGGTAAGCGAGTGGGTATTGAATGTTGAATTCTTTAGCATAGCCCGGGACCTTTTCGCGATCCTCGTCGCCGCCTACATTCAACCCGATTACCTGAAAACCCTTTGGGCCAAATTCGTTTTGCAGTCGCACCAGATGTGGAGTTTCGGCGCGGCAGGGCTCGCACCAGGTGGCATAGAAATCCAGGACCACCACTTTGCCTTTGTAGTCTGAAAGCGCCGCTCGTTGATTGTTATCAAGGGCCCAGCCTCCTCTGCTCGCAGGCTGTCGCGAGCAACCGGCGGCGATGACGCAAGCCGTCAAAACAGCGACGAGTTTTTTGCGGTGCAATGTTCGCAAGATTTACGAATCGGCCTCCTCGTCCTCGATGCTGTTCGAACTAGATGGCTGTTCGGTGATTTCGGCCGGATTGATTTGTCGACCCGGAACGCGATATACGTCGCTGGTCCATTTATCGAAATCAATCAGCTTGCATCGCTCGGCACAGAACGGCCGCCAGGGGTTGTCCTTCCATTCAACCGGCTTTCCGCACGTCGGACATTTCAGCATAAGGCAAAAGTAAGAAGGAAGGAGCGAAAAGTAAAGCGGTCGAGCCGTCCGCGTTCATAACGTGAGTGCACCGGAGTCAGTACCATCCGCGTGAGCGGATGGAATCATCAGATCCGTGGGGGAAACCAGTCAACTACTTGATCCCACCCGCTTACGCGGGCGGTACTGACATCATCGACATCGGATTAGTGAACTTAGGGTCGCTGGTAGGCGTAGAATGGGGAAGGAGCCGGAAATCATGAGTGATTACAAAGAAAAAATTGACGACCTTCATCGCGCCGCGAAACAGAAGGCCCGCGAATTGGATGAGAAGCTGAATGTGAGCGGCATCGTCGAAGACACCGCCAGAGTTGCGGGGGATGCCGCGCGCCGCGGCGCCAAATCTTTGGCTGAAGGAGCCGAACACCTGCGGGCCGAGGCAGGACGTCTGGCCGACGATCCAAAGGTGCGAGAAGCGACTGATGAGGCCAGGAGACACGCTAAGGACGCGGGCAAGGCCATCCGTGAAGCGGCCACCGACGCCGGCAAAATCATTCGCGACGCCGCGGGTCCGGCCGGGAAAAAAGCGGAAAAGGTTTTTGACGAGGCGGCGAGTTACGTCGGCTCAGCTGCGAAGGTAGCCGGCAGTGGATTCAAAGCAACGCGCGCGTCAGCAGCGGCCACAGCCGGAATCATCAAAGCGAAGGACTGGGTGAAAGAGAACCCGGGCAAAGCCGCAGTGGTTTCCGCTTCGCTGATTCTCGGCATTCGCGCGGGTGCAGCCTTTCCCGGCCTGGATCTGGTTCTGCTGGGTACGCATCCGCATTGGTTAACGCACTCGGCGCTGCCGGTCTGGGGATTGAAGAAAGCGAGCGAGAAATTTGACGAGTACCTGAAAAAGCAGGAGCAACGAATCGCTGCGGGCGAATTAGACGAAGCCGAGCGTGAGCGCGTCGAGTTTCAACGCAAGATGGCGAAGTATGTAGGCGCGCCCTTGCTCGGGGCGTTCAGTTGCGCCGCCGGCGCCGCCATGTTTGCGCAAATAGTTAACCCTGTCGGCATAACCGGCGCGCCCATAAGTTGGATCCTCGGCGGCAATCCATTCCTCGACGGCGTCTGGCTGTTTGCAAACGGCGTGATCTGCTTCCACCAGGGCTACAAATTTTTCATGATTGCGCTGGCAGATCAGGAAGAAGTGAATCGGATGGTGCGAGAAATTAAGGGGCTGCTGCCGGCGTAAGAGCTTAAACCAACTCCTTTCGCAGGATATCATCGACGACTTGAGGAACCGGCTGATGCAGCGATGCGGCTTGTTCCCGTAGCTTCTTGAAGATGTCTTCTGCGACTTGCACTTCGAATACTCGCTCGCTGATCTCGAACGTCACGTCGTCGGCTGCCTCTAAATGTTCTTCGTAATCAGTCAAGCTATGAGTATCCCAGAATTCACCCGCGGCTTCTTCACTTTCGAAGGATTCAGGCAAGGGATCAATTTTTTTATCTGTGCTTTTCATAATATTTCCTCTCAGCCGGGTTCATGTCGCGAGCTGATATCGGTAAGACCATACCTTCGCCCTTTTGTATGTGGAAGACGATGAGATACCTGCCCGGCATACGTTTGTCCGAGAGCGGAATAAACATCCTGATTCTTTGTTCGACCCTTGGCAACTCTGCGAACGAGCGGTTTGCTAGTAAGCACTTCTTCAACTTCAAAAACTGAGACACCATGCTTCCCCTCTAACTTTTCAACGAACTGGTCTTTCCAAATAATTTTGCGAATGACCATCGCCGGTAATCATATCAGCACCTATCTGCCACGAACAGACTTAAAAGATAAGGACAGGAATCCCGGCAGGCTCACCGCTTTCGTTTCTTGGCTGGCGCGCGTTTGGGTGTTTCTTTCTCAATTGCCTCTAACCATTTCAATTCCAGCTCAATCTGCGCAATCACTAGTTTCAACATCCATACTGCCTCGTGATAAGGATGCCCCACTTCCTTGAGCACGTCTTCCAGCGTCGCTCTTTCTTCACTCAGCTTTTCTCCAAGATGTTTTCGACGCCGCTTGACCTGCTGCGCGAAAGCGCGCGGGCGCGCTTGCCAAGAAAGGGCCAGCCAGGTCTGGAAAGGCTGGTGCACCCTGGCGTTCGTCCAGCGCGGAGCTTCCAAGGCGTCGGCCAGACGCTCTCGCCCGTCTTCCGTAGTCTGAAAGATGCGACGTTCCGGCCCTGCCGATGACGAACCGTCGTCGGTCACACGAATCAATCCCAACCGAGTCAGCTTTTCGAGCGAATAATAAATTTGCGGGCGCGAGACCGCGGCCCAGTCGCGAATCTTTCGACTCTCCAACGTGGCATTCACTTCATACCCATGCATTGGCCGCTCGGCCAGCAGGCTAAGAATCACCAGGTCGGGCGTCGTCAGCCGCGACTGGTTCGCGCCCTCGACTGCTTTCGTTGGCGCCCGGCTTCCTCTCTTGACAGGTCTCTTCATGCTCGGTATTATACACCTAGTCTAAATAAGACTAGATATGAAAATTAACGGGAGATAAGCACTATGAAACCTAAATCGGGAGCGGCCGTGGGGCTGACAATCGCGATGTTGGTGGCGGGTTGGGCAGTTGTTCAGGCGGCCCGAGCGGACAAAGAAAGGAAACGTATGGTTAGCAAATCAACCCCAATTCTGCATGTCAAAAGCGTTGAGCCGAGCGTTAAGTTCTGGACCGAGCGCTTTGGCTTTCACCAAACAATCTCAGTTCCTGAGGGCGATCACCTTGGATTTGTGGCCCTTGATAATGACCAGGTCGAGATCATGTATCAGACCTACTCCGGGATGCAGTCCGATCCGGCCAATCCGTTGGCTAAAGCAGTCGAGCAGGGGCCAAGCTTTCTGTTTATGGAAGTGCCGGACATCAAGGCTACCGCAGAGGCCGCTAAGGGCGCAGACATTGTCCAGCCTATTCACGAAACTTTCTACGGCGCGAAAGAGATCGTCGTGAGGGAGCCCGGCGGACATTTTGTGATTTTTTCACAGTTGCCGCCGCGTTGAGCTTGGTCGGTAGTTGAGCTTCGGCGGAACAGGAAAAGGTGAATCGGATGGTCAGAGGCTAAGGAGTTGCCGCCGGCGGCTTCGTAATCTGAGACTGCGAGCCCCGCAAATATCGATCGAAAAAAAGCAAGACGTGCCGCTCGTATTCCTGACCAGCAAAGCGGAGCAGATCCTCGTGCTTCGCGCCGTTTACAACCCAAAGCTCTTTTGGCTGGGCAGCCGCCGCAAAGATTGCGCGCGACTCTTCAATTCTGGTGTGTTCATCTTTTTCGCCGGCGATGAAGAGCTTTGGGGCTTTGATGCTGCCCACTCTGGCGATTGGGCGCAGGTCTGCGCTACTGATTCCCAGTCTCGGTTTTAGTTGCCAGCTCAACAACGGCCTGAGCGCACTCCCCAGTCTGCCGAATCTGCTCGCCAGACGATCGTCAATCGCTTGATCGATTGTCGGATAAACCATTTCCAGCACGATCGCGTCCGTCTCGAGCGGCGGTGTCGCGAGCAAAGCGGCCGCGCCTCCCATCGATACCCCCAACACACCGATGCCTTCGCCAGGTATGCGAGCGCGCAGAAAGTTGACGGCGGCGCGCGCATCCCGGCTTTCGAGATAGCCGAAAGTAATGTGGTTCCCAGGGCTCTCTCCGTGAGCCTGGAAGTCGAAGAGCAGGACTGTGTAGCCGGCGTGTGAGAGAAAGCGCGCTCGCTCCAGCATGCTGGTGCGATTGCCGCGTACTCCGTGCATGAGCACCACGGCGCCACTTTGTTTTTGTCCGTGGATCATCCAGCCGTGAATTATCGATCCCGATTCACTTGAGAACTGAACGGATTCCCCGGAGAGGTCGTCAGGCAGACTGCCAATTGACTGGCTCGCTGGTGCAGTCAGGAGGCCGCCGGTGATCCAGATAGCCACGACGGTCACCAGCGCGATCATGAGCACGCCGGTGACGATTGCGCGTTTGAGTTTCATCAGGTTGGGAGTCAGTACCGGGAGCGGTAGCGACCGGGTCATCTTAGACCCATATCTCGAATGAGACCCGGTCGGGCCGCGATTCACTACTGGCTTTCTATCGTAGGGCTTTTTGAGTTGGCGCCGTCGCTCAGCTGCTTCGCAGTTTTCAAATAATCAGTCTGCTTACCGGCATATTCACTTGAATCGGAAGCGACTTCTCTGCCGTCCCCTCCCAGCCACTTGATCAGCTGATCGTCTTTGAAATAGAAGCGGCCCTCAGTTTTCCTGGCGACCTTTCCCGACAAAGGTTTGTCATAGCGGTTATCGACGCTGAGGACGAAAATCAGTTTGCCGTTCCAGAAATAATACTCCTCGACTGCTTTGCCGGTTTCGCCAAAGAAAGTCGCCACCATCTTCATGACGGACGGCCCGTGAAAGTAGGCGACCAGTTCGCCGCCCTCACCAGAGAAGCCACTCAAGTTCTTTTTCACCCGGCGATACAAGGGGACGCTCTTGTTGATGCTGGCGTAATGCTGGCGAATTGTTTCAATTGGATCGGCTTGCGGCATCCTGGGGGCGTGGCCTGTCGTTAATGCCGTGAAGCCTGATCCGAGGATGACGAGCAGCGCGATTATCATTTTCATTGGTTAAGCTTCCACCTTCCGTTGGTGCGGGGAACGTTACTGTCCGACAAACTTCAGTTTGTCGTTTCCCCAAATTATTGTTCCCTTTTTGTAAGCTAACTGTCGTTCTGCAAAAGCTGCGACAAACTAAAGTTTGTCGGACAATCGCTCACGTGAGCGTGATTGGAAACGGCAGAAAGCAAAGCACGAAAACAACCAGGGTAACGACGCCGATGAGCAGCCGAGGCAGACCCAGAGGCTCCATCGTTTCCGGTTGCGGGTGACGGACGCGCAGCATCACCGCCAGAAGCAGGATGAAAACGAACCATGCAGGGCTGCCGTGCCAGATCCATCCTAAAACTGAAATCGCCACCACCGCTACGAACATGGCGCGGCCAATCCACAGGTGGCCGGTACGGCCGAAGACGGCAAACGTTCCGTGTCCACCATCGAGTTGGCCCACCGGGATCAGGTTCAAAGCGGTTACCAGCGCGCCGAACCAGGCCGCCAGGTAGAACGAGTTCGCTTCCGAATTCGCGAGATCGATTGCGAACACTCGCGCAATCAACTTAAAGAGCAAGGGATCGTTGAAATAGATTCCGCCCTCACCAGTCGCGCCTCCGTGATGAACTGTGAGAACACCGGCAAAGGTGATCGGCAGCATCACGATAAAGCCCGCCAGCGGGCCCGCCAGTCCGATATCGAAGAGGGCGCGGCGCGAAGGCACCGGCGATTTCATGCGGATGAATGCGCCAAAGGTCCCCGGCCAAAGCAGCGGCGGCTGAGGAATGAAAAAAGGCAGTGTCGCGTCAACGCCGTAATACCGACAGAAAAGATAGTGACCGGATTCATGCGCGGTCAGAATTGCCAGCAGCGATCCGGAAAACTTCAATCCCTCACCCAGGAATTTTGGGTGAGCGAGGGCGTAACGAATTATCTCGACGACGGTCGTCACATAGATCCAGGGGAGGAGGAAAAGGGAGCCGGCTAAACCGCGGAAACCCGGAGGTGGAACAGGCGCCCGCAACTGCGGCCCAGCGATGATTATGCCGAATATCGTGGTAGTTACGCCGGTTAAAAGAAAGAGTGCAATATGAAGCAGCCATTGCCGGGCAGTAGGTTTGCCCGGTCCGGGAGTGTGCCCCGGCGTTTCGACGAGTGGCGCGATGGTTTCGGTTGATTGGGACATGGAACGAAGATCTGAGTGCCTCCGGGCACGCGATGTTTATAGTCCTTGTGCTTTCCCTAAAACTCAAGCCGCGGGAATGAAAGCGTGGCTTTCACTCCCGCGGATCCGAAACGTCGATCAATTAATTTAAGAATGTCTTGCGTCTACAGCGCCATGTTGGTTGCTTGCAAACCTCAAATCTCCGAATCATCAGCGTCGCGATTCTCACCAACGTCGCCATTCTCACCGTGATCCTGGAGTTCCTTCCCGGGCTTAAAGCGAATAGTCTTTCCCGAAGGGATGGCCACTTCTTCACCGGTGCGGGGATTGCGCCCGACCCCGCGTTTGCGTGGTTTAACGATGAAAACGCCAAAGCCCCGCAGCTCGATTCGATCGCCGCGAGAGAGGGCGTCCTTCATCGAATTGAAGAGCGCCTCGACTGCCTGTTCAGCTTTCAACTTCGGAATGCCGGTCTCGTCGGCAAGGCGATTGATGATATCGAGTTTGATCACGGGAACGTGGCCTCCGGCTCTGACGAACATTCGCTGGCTTTCAATTTTGGAAAGCTCTCTTCAGATTTGTGCCTCGCGATGATAGAAAGGCGCGCCAACAACTGTCAAGCTTTACCAACGAACGAGCAAATCACCGCATCGCATCAGTTTGACAATGAAAGCGGACGCCGGATAACCTCGATGCACGGAAGGAACCTTTTAAACCGGGCCTCTCAGCGGTCGCAATAAAACAAATAGCTCAGGTCTTTGTGAAGAACATGCTTGGTACGCGATTCAACCAGCCGCCGCCTTTCGGCACAGTCCATCCCGACGACGACCCGGACATTGAAATCCAGCGACCCAGGGACGCGGCCCGCAAACATCTGTGGCAGGAGTCGAGGTTGCTCGTGCGCGACCTGATTTTCGCGCTGATGGTGCTGGCGCTGGTGATGGTCTTCATCGTCCAGCCGGTAAAGGTTGAGGGTACTTCGATGCTGCCTTACCTGCATGACGGCGAGCGTATCTTTGTCAACAAATTGATTTACTATGATGAATATCGTTGGGCGCCGAAAATTTATCGCGGCGACATCGTTGTGTTTTGGTTTCCCGAAGACCCTTCGAAGAGCTATATCAAACGCGTGATCGGATTGCCGGGCGATACCGTTGAAGTTCACGATGGCCACGTCGGTGTGAACGGCCGTGATCTCGAGGAAGCTTATCTCGATCCACATCTGAACATGTCGCATGCCAGCAAGTCGCCGACCTATGTCAAACCTGGTTACTACTTCGTCATGGGTGACAACCGGGATAACTCCAGCGATTCTCGTATTTGGGGATTGGTGCCGAAGAAGTACATTTATGGCAAGGCCCTTTTCCGCTACTGGCCGCTGGGCGCGGCAAAAGTAATCACGAGAGACACCCACAACGGCGGAATTCCTCCGGGTGCAAACTACCGGCGCGGCTCCGAAGACACGCCGGATCCGGATGATCGATAAAGTGGCACAGACTTTAGTCTGTGATAACCGAGCGAACAAACCCAGAGTAAAGTCTGGGGCCACCCTATGACTGATTGGCCGCGATACATCGCCATGATTTTTTACGCGCCGATGCGCGGCATGCGTGAAGTGCGTGATCGCAGCACGCTGCTGCCGGCAATCATCTGCGCCTACACTTCACAGGTCGTCTACCTCTTTATCATTCAATGGCTGGTCGGCATATCCTTCACCGCCCGGCCCCAGGTGATCGCCGCAAACCTGTTTCAAGCCGCCACTTCACTTTTGCCGATCGCGATTGTGCTGGTGCCGTTGCTGGCGTTGACCGCGAACCTGTTTGATCGGCGCGGTAGTTTTGGACTGGTCCTGCAGCAGGAATATGCGTCACTGGCGTCCGTCGTTTTCTATGCCTTCATCGCCGCCAATTTGATGACGATTTTGATCTCGATCTTTTTTCACTTCAGTGGCGTGCAAGCGGCTTATGTGGCCAGCTCGATGCAATCGGCCGGACAGATCAAATCGCTTTTCAATTTTCCGGTCGAGCTGCAGAAGGAATTCGAAGCCCGACTGAGCGATCCGGCGTTTGTGGGCGGCAGCCTGTTTCGTACCGTTAAGATAGCGATCTTTACCGTGGGGACGCTTGAAGCCGTGCGCAAAGTTTTCCGGCTCACTCTGGTTCGCTCTTTGGCCGTTGTGTTTGTCAGCTATGCTGGGGCGTTCCTGCTGTCACCACTCTGGGGGTTACTGTTTACCCGGCTAATCGGCTCACCGTTTATCCTGCTGATGTTATTCCTCTTGTTGCGTGGCTACTTCAGTGGGATCGTCAGCAACCAGCGCGCGCGGGCGGCTTTCAAACAAAACCTCGAAGCGGCCACGGTTAATCCGCGCGATTCTTCGGCGCATTACAATCTGGGACTGATTCATCAGCAGCGAGGTGAGTTTGGCGAGGCTCGGGAGCGTTTTTTGCGCGCGATCGAAATTGATCCGGAGGAGCTGGATGCGCATTATCAACTCGGACGCATTGCCCGCGAGCAAAATCGCCCGGCCGAAGCCATCGGCCACTTCGAGCAGGTAGTGCAGCGTGATCAGGCGCACGCGCAAAACGAGATTTGGCGCGAGATTGGGGCGACCTATCTGGCTGCCGGCCAGTTCGGCGACGCCCGTGACGCGCTGGAAAGATTTCTTGACCGGCGGCCAAATGATCCCGAAAGTTTGTATCTGATTGGCCGAGCCTACGCGGGACTTGGTGACCAGCAGGAGGCGAACAGTTCGATGCAGGCCTGCATCAACGCCGTCAAGACCGCGCCCGCATACAAATACCGCACTGAGAAGCGCTGGCTGAACGAGGCCCAACAATTCCTAAAGCGTAAGCGACAAGAAGCAGTAGGCGGCCGGCAATAGCCGGTATGCACGCCTCCGGCGTGCTGAAGCGGAGGTCGCAATTTCAGCACGCGAGACGCGTGCGTACCGAGGAGTAACGAATGAACTGCCCCAATTGTGGCTCTGAAATCGCGGCCGGTGGAACTTTCTGCGGCCGTTGCGGTACGCGCATGGATGCGGCCCCGGCCGCACCGCATTCGATCAACCTGGACACTGACGGTCGCGGCATGGGACGTGGCTACAGCTTCGAGATTCTTCACCAGCCGGCTTTTTCGCTGGCCGTCCTGGCACTGCAGGCCGAAGCATCGATCATGGCGGAATCGGGTGCGATGGTTTCGATGTCGGCCAACGTCGAATTGCAATCGCAGATGAAGGGCGGATTGCTGGGAGCGCTGAAACGGGCCGCGGGCGGCGAGTCCGCTTTCGTCTCGACCTTTACCGCGCGTGGGGCCCCCGGCGAAGTGACTTTGGCGCCGGGCGCGCCCGGCGACATCGCGGCCATCGAGATGCGCAACCAATCCTTCTTCGTTCAGTCGAGTTCTTATCTCGCCGGTGACGCGAGCCTGACCGTCGATACCAAATGGGGCGGCGCCAAATCATTCTTTGGCGGCGAAGGACTGTTCGTGCTGATGGTCCAGGGGCAAGGCCTGCTTTTGGTTTCTTCCTTCGGCGCGATTCATCGCAAAACTTTGCGACCGGGCGAGCGTTACGTGGTTGATACAGGCCATCTGGTCGCCTGGGAAGGCACGACCCAATACACTCTGAGAAAGGCTGCGCCAGGTTTCTTTCGCAGCATGGTGAGCGGCGAAGGCATCGTCGCCGAATTCAGCGGCCCGGGTGAATTGTTGATTCAGACGCGCAATCTGGCAGCGCTGGCGGGCTTGCTGAAGCCGTTCTTTCCGTCACAGGGCAGTGGTGGCAGTGGATTTAATCTCAATCTGGGTAGCTGATGCTATGTTGCCTTCCGAGAGCCTTTGGTGAAGCTCGCAAACATCTCAGAGCACGCCTCCCTCTGTGCTTGGCTTTTCTCGCGCGTTAGTGGTTTAAAGATGCTTGGCAAGGGACTCGAGTTCTGTGATCATTGCCCGTAATGGAAGTCCCACTCAAGAAACCAAATCGTACTCCGTTTGGGAGCTACCGCGCCTACGTTTCCAGTTTGAGACTGCTGACGAACGAATCAAACCGAAAGTCTGACTGGGATCTACGAGTCGATGCGGCCTTGAATGGGCAGGCGAATACTGAGTTGCGGCGGGTGACGGCTCTAAGAACTCGGCGGAAGTATGGAGCGTATTTTACAGGGACGATCCTCAGCGAACGCCTGCTGGCCAGATGCGAATCAATCGGCAGTGAACAGATTTTTTACGATGCGAGCTGTGGCATGGGTGATCTGCTGCTCGCCGCCGCGAAGAATCTTCCGTTGGCCAGGACTTTGCACCAAACGCTTACGCAATGGGGTCGTCAACTCCTGGGCACCGACCTACATGCGGAATTCATCGAAGGGACGAAAGCGCGGCTGGTACTTTTGGCTCGTCAGCGTCTTCAAACAGCTGAGACTCCAGGCCAATCTTTCGACAAGTACTTTCCTCTCATTCGCGTAGGCAACGGACTCGCTGAGCAAGCTGCTTTTCGTCGGGCGACGACGATGTTAATGAATACACCCTTCGGACTAGTGCAGTCGGCAGCCGGTTGTACGTGGGCCAGCGGGCGCGTCTCCGGAGCTGCAACTTTCACCATCACGGCCCTGGAACGAGTCCGGCCCGGGACTGAGGTGCTTGCGATTCTCCCCGAAGTACTGCGTTCCGGATCGTTTTCGGAACGTTGGCGCAATCGTGTTGGCGAACTTGCGGAAGTTCACCTGATCGAGCCCTGCGGAGTTTTCGATGAGAGCGCCGACGTCGACGTTTTTCTTCTTCGCCTGGTCCGAAGAGTGAAACGGCGGTCAATAACCGCAAGGGTTTGGCCGCCTCCGCTTACAACCGAAGAAACAACTATTGGTAACTACTTCGACGTCCATGTTGGGCGTGTTGTGCCGCATCGCGATCCGGAAGTCGGTGAAGAATGTCTCTACATTCACCCACGTTCTGTGCCGACGTGGGCTGTAATGCGACAGTTTACGGAAAGAAGAAAGCATGGTGGCCCGGCTTATCAACCGCCTTTCGTCGTTCTTCGACGCACATCTAGACCGGGCGATGCGTATCGAGCAACAGCGTCAGTTATTGTCGGAAAGGAGCCTGTCGCTGTTGAGAATCACCTTATCGTGTGCGAGCCGAAGGACAAGACGCTTAAGGCGTGCAGAGAGCTGATGCGCCATTTGAAAACTGAGGCGGTGAATGATTTCCTAAATGCACGCATCCGTTGCCGCCACCTGACCGTGGGAGCGGTCGCTAACATCCCTTTCGACAGAGGCTGAAACGATCACGCCTTCTGTAACCGATGATCGACAAAACCGAACAACCCGAGACCATCCACGCGAACGAGGAGCGGGCCCATATTGGTGATGCCCACTTTTCAGTCGAAGCTCGGTTGGCAGTACAACTTGGGCGCGAAAGTATATCGAGTTCGATAACCGCGATCCTTGAGTTGGTAAAGAACGCTTACGATGCGGATGCTGAGACCGTCAGAATTCGATTCAAAGGTATCGGAACATCCGAAGCGATCATGGTCATTGAGGATGATGGTTGCGGAATGTCCCAGGACGATTTGCAAAACTACTGGATGGTTATTGGCACTTTGAACAAGGTCAGGGCTCGCAGATCCGGGAAACACCGCGTAATGACAGGCGAGAAAGGCCTAGGACGGTTGGGACTCGATCGCCTTTGCTCAACGACAGTCGTTCGTTCGATTATCGAAGATGCCCGCGAGGGGATTGAGTTAGATATCGATTGGACAAAATATGAACGCGATGATGCTCGCTTGGAAGACGTCTCGCATAAGATTTACAGCATACCAAACTTGCGGCGTGATCCCATCACAGAGGGTTGGAACGATTATCCACATGGACTTCAGCTCATACTCAAGGGCCTCAAGGATGAGTGGACAGAGGATAGGCTAGCCGATTTACGAGCTGAATTGTCATTATTGGTCTCGCCATTTGCAGGCGAAAACGATTTCCGGATTGAACTTGATTCCGGCATGGCTTGGCGATCTGTTGATGGAGCAGTTACGACACCAAGTTCCTTGCTCAGCGCGGCGCTTTGGAAGGTGGTGACTACGATTGGTGATGATGGCTCCGTGAAGATGCGGATGGAGTCGGCCCACCACATCCGCGTCTACGAAGAGGGTCCGATATCTTGGGAGAAACGATTTCCCGGTTGGGGTCAAATCCCCCACTGCGGACCACTTAAGTTTGAGTTCTACTTCTTCCCTCGCAAGGCTATTAGATTGGGGAACGAAACAATCGCTTTGACGACTGTTAGGACATTTCTGGACCTTAACCAAGGCCTTCGCATTTACCGTGATGATTTTCGCGTCAAACCATACGGAAGTCCAAACGGAGATGGGGATTGGCTGCGACTCGCCTACCGACGCACGGTAAATCCGGAAGGTGTCGCACAAGACGACAAGCCGGGCAACTGGCGGGTTGGTTATAACCAAGTCGTAGGAGCAGTATTCGTTACACGTGAGAAAAATGGGGAGCTTCTGGATCAAACAAATCGCGAAGGCCTCGTAGCTGGAAAAGCATTTGCACACTTGAGGGTATTTGCGGAAGAGTCGGTGCGATTCTTTGAGCTCAATAACCAGGACTACGAGATGTCCCTGGCGCGGACACGCTCGCCGCGCGAAGAGGCGAAGGAGCATGCAGAGGAATCGGTTCGCGCGACTGAAGGGGCTTTGAAGAAACTCAATGAAGTAGCGGAGTTGGTCGGCTCACTGGTGGGTAGCGTAAGCGGCACGGAGTCCCCTGCGGAGCTAGAGAGCAAAGCAAAGCAGTTCGAAACGGTGACGGCCGAGAGATTGGGTGAGATTCAACAGACCCTTGATGCTGCCAAGGCAGAATTGGCGGAGACAACAAGGGTATTCCGGGAGGAAGACGAGCGTGAGTCCCTTGAAAAAGACACTTTGGCTAATCTTGCCTCACTCGGAATCTTGGCGGCTGCCTTCGGCCACGAAACACTCGGCTGGGCAAGTAGTTGTGCTAACAATGCCGGATGGCTTGAACGCAACTTACCGCAGCACTTTTTCTTCTCTGCTCCTGAGGATGAGGACCACATTCGCCAGAAGCTCCATGACACGTGCACGCAAGCTCGCCGTATTGAGACATTTGCCGAGTTCTCCATCGGAAATGTGAAACCGGAGAAACGCCGACGAACCACATTCTGCCTCAAGAAGATCATACACAACGTATTTAAGTCATTCGACGAATCACTTCGTGTTCAAAGGAACATCGAACTTGATGTGGAGGGCAACCTCCCGACAACTGCGTGCCGAATCAGAGGCTATCCCATCGATTGGGAAAGTGTGCTGGTAAACCTTATTACGAATGCCGTATGGGCAATAAAGCAAAAGAAAAGCGGAGATCGCCGAATTCGTGTTGTGTTGACGACTAGCGACCAAAACTACAACTTGACCTTTGATGACAGTGGGATCGGTATCGCGCCGGGAAGCGAAGAACGCATCTTCTATCCCACCTACTCAACAAAATGCTATGAGGAAACTGGTGAGCGATACGGCACCGGTATGGGCCTCACGATAGTTAAAAACTTTGTTGAGCAGAACTCCGGTGGCACGATAGAAGCAATTGCAAATGGGGCGCTTGGCGGAGCCTCATTTATCATAAACGTGCCGTTTGCTGAATCAGAGGAGAGCACATGACGAAGACGATTTACTTCATCGACGATGACGAGGTGGAGCGCCGCAGCGGCCTTGATGTTCTAAGAGAAATTTTTGCTAGCGACGCGCTGGCGGTTGAAGCTCAGCCACCACTTCCGTTGCTCCAAGACTACGCGACGCTAGCGGACGACCCGGACACAGCGGCTCTCATTGTGGATCAACGGCTCGACACTAACGGCATTGTTTCATATTCCGGTATTCAACTGGCAGCGTTCCTACGAAGCATTTCGAGCAAATTGCCGATTGTAATTCTTACGAACTACCCAAACGATGACTTCGGTGGACTAGGTTGGGCAGTAGAACGCATCTTTGAAAAGACAGATATGTTGCGCGACCCTAATGCTGAATTGACACAAAAATGGAAAGCTAGATTGATCCGCCAGATCGATGTTTTTGGGGACATCCGGGGTGTTCGTGAGCAACGCTTTCACGACCTTCTTGTGAAGAGCCTCCGGGAAACGTTATCACCCGATGAAGCGCAGGAACTAGGGTTACTTGAGACTGAGCGGATTCTTCCCGTACAGGCAAAAGAAATTGGCGACATTAAGGCGCTCGAAACGGCAATCGACGAACTCCGTAAGCGCATACGCTCGGACGAGCTTCCGCTGGAATAACACAATGGCGTCTCCGATACCTGACTTTTTCGCCCCTCTCCAAAGGCGTACGAATTATTCTGTCAAGAGCGACGGAGAGTTCTATAGCTATGAATACTACCGGGAAAATTTTCGCCACGAGATTGCGGAGGACTGTAATGGGAGGTGTGTTTATTGTGATTGTCATGAACACGAGGTAGGTGGAAGAGATTCAATGGAAATCGATCACCTTCGGCCTTGGTCCCTCCCTGAGTTTGCGCACCTCAAGAATGACCCGGCGAATTTCTATCATTCTTGTGGGCGCTGTAACAGGCTCAAAGCTGCAAAGTGGCCTTCAACCAACCAGACCGAGACCCACGATGGGCGAGTTGGATTTATTGATCCATTTAAGGATGATCGACGCCGTTACTTTGGCGTGAAGGCTGACGGAACGCTGATCTGCCACCAGGCTCCGTCGGGATATATGGCCAGACTTCTCGCTCTTGACCGCCCTCTACTTAAGTTGCTCCGGGTTCGGCGCATCCTCCGGCTGGAACTAAACGGTTACATTGATAAGATGCTGCCGGAGGTTGAAGCTGTAGAAGCGGGTGTCGGAACTCTGAGCCCTCAACAGATTGCCGCGGCGTTTAGAAAAGTTTGTGACTATCAGCGGCTCTTAGATTTATGTGATGCGCCACTCGACAAGATCCGGGAGGGCACTTGAGTTGAGAGCTTGACTGACTGATATTGGTTCGATATGAAGGCTGTCGTTTGCATCTAGCCGGTCGCGATCACAAATCTCGCACGCCATGCTTTCGATTGCCCTAATCTCAGGAGAAACCATGATCTCTGCATTAGCAATCCTCGCCCTTGAAGACGGCCGCGTTTGGCGCGGGCGCTCTTGGGCCGCCCAAGGCGAGAGCGTCGGCGAGATGGTCTTCAATACTTCGATGACCGGTTATCAGGAAGTGCTCACCGATCCTTCTTACGCCGGCCAGATCGTCTGCATGACGTATCCGCTGATCGGTAACTATGGTGTGAACAGCGAAGACACTGAGTCGTCGCGGCCCTGGGTCGAAGGCTTCGTCGTCCGCGAAGCGAGTCGCGTAGCTTCCAACTGGCGCTCCGAAGAATCGCTCGACGAATACCTGAAGCGCTGGAACATCGTCGCCATCGATCACATCGACACGCGCGCTCTGGTGCGTCACATTCGTGACAAAGGGGCAATGCGCGCCTGTCTCTCGACCACAGACAGCGACGCCGACAGCGTGATTGAAAAAGCGCGGCAATCGCCGCCGATGGAAAATCGCGAACTCGCAAGCGTGGTGACGACGAGCAAGCCTTACGATTTCCCCGCCACGACTCAGGAGCGTTTTCATGTGGTGTGTTACGACTTTGGCGTGAAGACGAATTCGCTGCGCGAATTGGCGAAGGCTGGTTGTCGCGTTACGGTCGTTCCCGCCTCAACGCTCGCAAGCGAAGTTTTTTCGCTGAAGCCCGACGGGGTCTATCTTTCCAACGGCCCGGGCGATCCGGCCTCGATGAATAAAGAAGTCGAAGAGGTGAAGCAGGTCGCTAATTCAGGCGTGCCGACTTTTGGTATTTGTTTTGGCCATCAACTGTTGGGGCGCGCGCTTGGCGGCCAGACCTTCAAGCTGATGTTCGGTCATCGCGGCGGCAACCAACCAGTCAAAGATTTCAGCGATGGCCACGTCGAGATTACCTCGCACAATCACGGCTTTGCGGTGAAAGCCGACAGCCTGCCGCCGGAGGTCGAAGTCACTCACATAAACCTAAATGACCAGTGCGTTGAAGGCATGCGTCACAAAACTCTGCCAATCATTTCGGTCCAGTATCACCCCGAAGCCGCGCCTGGCCCGCATGATGCGGCGCATCATTTCAGACGGTTCATTGAGTTGATGGAAAAGAAGGGCGTTGCGAAGTAATAGAACCGCGGGTACAAACGTCAGTACCGGGAGCGGTAGCGACCAGGTATCAGATTCGTACTTGTGAGATCGACCGGGTCGTTACCGCTCCTGGTGGTGACCTCAATCCTTCTTCAGTTTCAATTCACCGGTGAGCAAATCAGGGCGGGCGCGGGCCATCTCGTCAGCAGTTGTGGTGGCGGTAGGGTGCGTCGTTGACTCGAGCGCTGCTTCGAGGTCCTGTTCAACCACTGCTTCCTCCAGAACTTCGGCAATCGTTTCGCTGCCGCGATGCTCGAGCCAATGGCGGTAGCTCACAGTCAGTATCGCGATGACTGGAATTGCGAGAAAGATTCCGGCCACGCCGGCAATCTCAGCGCCGGCCAGAATTGCCAGGATTACTGCGAGCGGATGCAGGTGAATTCCCTGACCGATGATCTTCGGATAGACCACATAGTCATGAACGATTCTCAGGACGCCGAGAAACAGCAGCACGACGAAAGCCATGCCAAAGCCTGAGTGCAGCAGCGCGAGTATGGTCACCAGAATCGCGACCAGCAGCGGCCCGACCAGCGGCACGAATTCGAATATGCCTGCCATTAATCCCAGCACCAGCGGGCTTGGTAACCCAATCAACCAGAAACCAATGCTGCAAACAGCGCCGATGATGAAGCAGGCAGTCAGTTGCGCGCGAATATAAGCGGCCAGCGTGTGATTGATGTCCTCAAAGAACTCATCGCCGCGCCAGCGCAAGCGACCGCGCGGCAGCATGGCCAGGGCGGAACGCCGGAAGCTATCGGCATCCTTTAACAGAAAGAAACCCAGGATCGGAATCAGAATTAGCCAGGGGAGAAAGATTATCAGGCCGAGCATTTTCTCAGCCGCCACTCCAACTACCTCGCCGCCGCGAGCAATCACACCCAGGAACGCATCGTTAACGGGTTTGACCACGCTCTCAGGCATGCGATGCCCCTTGAAATACTCATTCAAGCGGTCAGTTGTACCTGCGATTGTCTTGTAATAGGAGACGGCCTGCTGTTTGAATTCCGGGAACTGGGCGGCCAGTTGCGGTGCGAGAAAATAGACCGCCACGCCGCCGCCAACAAACAGCACCACATAGACGATGCCGATGGCCAGGCCGCGCGGAATCCTGATAGTCTTCGCGCCGAGTTTGAGAGGCTGCTCAACCAGGTCAACCAGCGGCGCCACCAGGTACGCAAAGAAAACCGAAAGCACTAAGAGCAACAAGACCGCGGTGAGTTTGTAGAGTACCCACAGCACGGCGGCGACGACGAGCAGAATCGTGATGATGCGCAGCACGACTCGGGTCTGCACCCAGGTAGCCATCGCAGTCTCTCTGGCAGGGATTGGATCAGGGTCTCGCGACATGAGTCCGTTTTCGGATTCCGAAACTGGGGGATCGCTGGTTAATAATCGTCTTCGTCGTAAGAGTTGTCGGCTTCCGACATCTTAATCCCGGCCTCTTCCCAAACCAGGCCGCGCCATTCATCGGTTTCGCCCACAACCTGGAGCGCAGCCTGCGGGCGCGATGGATTTCGCTCAATGCGCAGGACTTCGGCGATCACACTCAGCTTCTCGCCCGTGTCACCGAGTACGCGCAGGCTCACGCGTCCACCGACCGGCGGCAGCTCGCGCTGCAAATGGACCAGGGTACCGTCGGGACCGACGTTCTCGGTTTCACCGTCGGCTACTATGTGCGCGCCCTCGTTCGTGTCCCATTCGGCACGAATTGGAAAAGCGTGTACGTAGCGTGGTCCGGATCTGTTCTCAACCATCCCATTTTGGGGCATCAGGTATTCTCCTCGTGCGAGACTGGTCTTGAGGTGACCGGGCGTATGATACAGGGAAAAAAGTGAATCTTGAAACGCTTGGGGCAGCTCAGTGACGTAGTTTCTGGCAGGCAATTCGGCCAGGGCTTGGTTTGAAAGGGGGCGAAAAGTAGCCCCGCGTGCAATCAGAATACGACTTCTCCGTTGAGAGTCAAGCGCGCAACCGCAAAGGTCAAGGTATGGTTTGACTCCCTCTCTCGTTGGCGGAGGGTCGGGGTGAGGGGCTTAGTGCGCCGTGCTCGGATAAATCACCAAGCTTTAGCCCGTTATCGAGACGCGACATTTAGACGTGAACCTTCAACGCGCTGCAGAGCAGCGGTCAGAGGTAAGCCCAAGCCGAGGCTTTGCGAGTCTTGGGTGATGGTTCGTTAGATTTGCGAGCCGCGGAGCGGCGACAGAGTTCATAAAGCTCTAGTTTGACGGATTTCTGACGCCCCTTCGGGGCTCGACCACCTTAGGGGCGCTGACCCAGGGCTCGCAAAGGTATTTATATAGTTGAGTGACCTAAGCACAACCCGAAGGGTTGCAAAGAAAGTAGCCGGTGGTCGGAATCCGCGGAGACCACCGGATCTGATGATGAAACGAATCGCACCCCGGAGGAGTCTGTCGGAGAAAGGCGTTTCTCTGTGCCTCTGTGAAAATCTCTGTGTCTCTGTGGTGAAATTACTCAAGAAAACACTCACCACAGAGGCACAGAGATCGCACAGAGGCACGGAGATCAATTTCTCCGACAGACTCGGAGGGGTGCCAGATCGACGCAATGAATATCCCCAGGTTGAAAATTAGGATTCGGAGGGAATGGCGACCAGTAGTCTTGCACCCCTCGCGGGGTGCGGTCATGACTAATGACTCTTCCGGTGGTCTCCGCGGACTCCGACCACCGGCTACTTTCTATTGAACCCTTCGGGTTGCGCCTCGGTCAGTCAACTATATTATTGCCCTCGCAAAGCCTCACCTTGGGCTTAACTCTGACCGCTGGTTGAATGCTGACGTCTAGTGCCGAGTGGCTGCATAGATCGGGTATGAGGGCTTAGGTTAGTCAAGCGTATGAATTCTCCCCGCAAGTGAGAGGGCTCGATAATTACTCTTCTTCTCTCAGCTTCTCTAAAACCGAAAAGTCTTCCAGCGTGGTAACGTCACCGGCGACCGAACCGCTGGTGGCAATCTCGCGGAGCAAGCGCCGCATGATCTTCCCCGAACGCGTCTTGGGCAACGCATCGGCAAAGCGGATATCGTCCGGTCGTGCCAGCGCGCCGATTTCCCTGGCGACGTGTTGGCGCAATTCCTCTTTCAAAGTATCTGAAGCCGTCCGGCCGCCTTCGAGCGTGACAAATGCCACGATCGCTGAGCCCTTGAGGTCGTCAGGCTTGGCCACGACCGCAGATTCAGCAACCGCTTCGTGTGATACCAGAGCGCTCTCAATCTCGGCAGTCCCCAGCCGATGTCCGGCGACATTAATCACGTCGTCGATGCGACCCATGATCCAAAAATAACCGTCACTGTCTCTGCGCGCCCCGTCGCCGGCAAAGTAAACACCGTCTATCTGCGACCAGTATTGTTGCCGGTACCGTTCGTCATCACCATAAATTGTTCTCAGCATGGAAGGCCACGGGCGCGTGAGGACGAGATAGCCGCCTTCATTCGCGCCGACGGATTTGCCGTCGCGGGTCATCACATCCGCGGTAATGCCGGGAAATGGCTTGGTTCCGGAACCGGGTTTTGTCGGAGTGGCTCCGGGCAAGGGGCTGATCATGATGGCCCCGGTTTCGGTCTGCCACCAGGTGTCCACAATCGGGCAACGTTCTTTTCCGATGATGCGGTGATACCACATCCAGGCCTCAGGATTGATTGGCTCCCCGACCGTACCCAACAAACGAAGCGACGAAAGATCATGTTTCAGCGGCCATTGCTCGCCCCACTTGATGAACGCGCGAATGGCCGTCGGAGCGGTGTAGAGAATGTTCACCTGGTGCCGTTCGATGATGTCCCAGAAGCGATCCGGCTCAGGCCAGTTCGGTGCGCCTTCGTACATCAGCGCGGTCGCACCGTTCGAGAGTGGCCCGTAAACCACATAACTGTGGCCGGTCACCCAACCAATATCCGCAGTACACCAGTAGATATCTTCATCTTTCAGATCGAATATCCATTTCGTGGTCAGGTGAGCCTGCAAAAGATAGCCACCGGTTGTGTGGAGTATCCCTTTCGGCTTCCCCGTCGTGCCCGACGTGTAGAGAATGAACAGCGGATGTTCACTGTCGAGCTCTTCAGCGGCGGATTCGGCATTTACCGTGGGCATCAGTTCATGCCACCAGTGATCGCGGCCAGGTTCCATGTGAATTGCGCTGCCGGTCCGTCGGACCACGACACATGATTCTACTGACGGAGTTTCCTTCAAGGCTTCATCAACGGCGGCCTTCAATTTCACCTCTTTGCCGCGACGCCAGCCGCCATCAGCGGTAACCACGACTTTGCATTGCGCATCATTGATGCGATCGATTAACGCCGCGCTCGAGAAACCGCCGAACACGACTGAGTGCGTGGCGCCAATTCGCGCGCAAGCCAGCATGGAAATAGCCAGTTCCGGAATCAGCGGCATGTAGAGGGCGACTCGATCACCTTTTTCTACGCCAATGCGTTTCAGGACATTCGCGAAGCGACAGACCTCGGTGTGAAGTTGCTGATAGGTTAGCGTGCGTGTGTCGCCGGGTTCGCCTTCCCAAATCAAAGCTGCTTTATTGCGTCGCCAGGTGGACAAGTGACGATCGAGGCAGTTGTAGGAAATATTGATCTTGCCGCCGGCAAACCACTCAGCATGCGGTGGTTCCCACTTCAGCACCGTGTCCCAGGGCTTGAACCAGTGCAGCTCGCTTTCCGCCAGGCGCGCCCAGAACTTTTCCGGATCGGCGTCAGCTTCGGCGCGCAACGCTTCGAGCTCGGCCATTGACTTGATGTGGGCTTTTTCAGCGAATGACTCGGGCGGAGTGAAGACGCGACCTTCCTGCTGTAGTGATTCGATGTTGGTGTTGGTGGACGACATTTTAACGACGCGAAGCTCCTCGTGCGGGTTTGTTCGTTCGTCGCTTCTGTATCACACAACAAGCGTTAGCGACAAATGGCGCGGAAGTCCAACAAACTTTAGTTTGTCGATCTCTTTCGTTGGCGGGGGTGGATGGGCGCGATCTGGACGACAAACTGAAGTTTGTCGGACATTGTGACGTTGGGGATAGCCCATACTAAATTCCCAACCTTACTCTCATCTCCTCTACGCCGGCCCTGGCTGCTTCCAGACTTGTGTTGGTGGCCATGCGATAAAGCTTAATCGCCTCAAGCAGGTTGTTTGCTTTCAAAGCCTCGATGATTCTCGGATCATCCGTCGGGCGTGTGTCCTCGATGAAGGTAACGCCAAGATGTCTGTAAAGGAACTCAAGACGCGCTTCCAACCTGCTGACGCGTCCCTTGAGTACGGATATTTCCTGTTGTTCCAGAGTTGGCATGTGTCTCCTCAGAAAAAAATATTCTCAGTGGGCCCTTTTTGAGTGCGTCCAGCAGAGCGAAGCGGCGACTGGAGCGTAAGCGTCCTCGTTTGCCCAGCCCAGGCTCGAGCCGCTATTGAATGCAAGCGAGGCCGCTTGCGCTCCAGTCAGCACCGTCCACGCTTGGCTTTGCCGGCTCACTTCCAATATGAAGCAACTATAGCAGCGAAGATGAAGATCGCAACGATCCCCTGGGCATAACGATTCTGTGGTTTGTATTCGCCAGAACTGGCTTAAAGATCAACCGCTACCACCCGGTCGCAAACAGTCTGCTCGCGCTCTTAAGACCGATCCGCTGATATTGGCTGTAAGCTTTAGCGGCCCTTACTCTAATCTGTTCGTCAGTTTCATGATTCAGCCAGCCGTCGATTGCGGCCGAAAGAATATAGGCCTCAGGCGCCATTAGGTTCGTCGTCCAAACCAGAGGCTTGGCGCCGGCGGCTTTCAGCGGTTCAGCAAAGAAATTCTTGCTGGCACAGGCAAGAATGATCGCGTCACGTTTTTCTTCGTCGCGTTTCGTGGGGAAGGGCGCGAGTTGAAAGTCCATAAGTCCGTCATGACCGACGTAAGCCATTAAGCTCGCGCTGCCGGCGGTGTGCAGCTCAAACTTCTTTCCGTCCACTGTGACTTCAATCGATTCTCCGGGCGCGCCGGCTGCGGCTTCGAGAAAATCCTGCGTCGCTTGTTGAATGTAGCGTCCGCGGTAGGCTTCAGCGACCAGAAATACGTCGCGCGTGCGATGCTTAAAGATGCTTCGCTCCAGGACCACCGAGGCAGACTTTTTGCTCGGAGTCTTGCCGTCGACGAGCCGCCAGTCTCTGTTCTTGCTGAAAAACGTTTTGACCCCAAACGCGGCGCCCCAATAGAGGTTCCGTTGCGGGTCGTCGCCATTTCCCAGCACGGGCGAAACCGCGACAATTCCCTGGTTGACGTTGTCGCAAAGCGCCACGAAAACGTGCATTACAGTCACAGAGTTTTTTGGCGCTTTTTCGACCGTCCGCGCCGATGCGTTGGGGGGAGCCGGCGAGAACCTGCGTTCCTGCGCCCGTGACTGGCAGGCACACCAGACGCACAGCAGAAGGAGAAGGAACGAAACAGACTTCACGGGCAACCTCGCAATCGTAGAGACTTAGACCGCGGCTTGGTGCGTTTTGTTCCTGAGGTTCGCTTCCATCCGGCGAGGCCGTCAGCATAAGCCTGGGGCGTCAGCCCCAGGATTAAGACAAAAAGCGGAATCAGCCAGCGAAGCGGGCGACAGCGGTGAAGCTTGACGTCAATCCAGATCATTCGGCTGACGCCCGCTCCGCAGGCTTGGTTCAATTCTTTGTGACCTGATCCTGGGGCTGACGCCCCAGGCTTTATGCTGACGTCCGCTCCGCGGACTAAAAGAAGACCGAGTCTATTGCTCCGAAAGTTCCGCGACAATTTCACTCAATGCGGCGCGTCCCTTTTCAACTTCGTCCGGCGCAAATGAAATAGCGCCGACGACCGCGTGCCCGCCTCCGCCATAGCGTTCGCAAATTGTCGCGATGTTGTGGCGTCGCGGACGAGGGGCCCAGGGGTTCGAGCCGACCGAGATCTTTGTTCTTTTCGATCCGCGAGTTAGCGCCACCGTGTAGGTCGCTTCGGGAAACAGGTAGTACGGAATGAACTTATTAAAGCCTTCGTAGCCCTCCGGAACCAGATCGAATTGGACGACGCCCTTCGAATAAACGGCTTTTTCCTTGATCGCCTCGAGAGTTTCGCGATGGAGTTCGAGGATGGGCTGAAATCTGGCCACGACTTCGTCGCTGGTGGCTACCTCGCTTAAGGGTTTGAGGATCAGTTCGCGAATGATGTGTTCGATAAACGATTCGTCCGGAACTGATTCAATTACCTGCATCAGTTGTAGCGCCGGCTCTTTCAACTCAACACATTGGGCGGGCGATTCGTAAAGCGCGCCGTCGATGATGTGCGCCCAGTGGATCAAATCCTTTAATGGCTCAGCGTCGAAATCAAATTGTGTTTGGGCCACCCGGGCAATAAACTCAGTACAGGATTTGCTTTGCGCATCGAGAAACTTCTTCCCCGAGTTGTCTATTTTGAAGTGCGCTTCGTCAGCCGGTGTTAAGAATGCGGACTGGTGATGATCGAACCACCAGGTGAGTTTTTCCGACGGCGAATACTTGAAATCGACGATGGCGTTTTCGTCTCCATCGAACATGGTTTCGTCGAACAGGTTCCCGGGACGATGAAGCAGTCCACCGTAGTGAACGTCGGCATCAGCGTTGATTCGTTCGGAATAAAAACGTGTGAAGGTCGCCGCCGAAGCAACCCCGTCAAAGCAGTGACCGTGATAAAGGACGCGAAGTTTCATTGATTAATTGGAGCTAACAAAAAGCCGGTAATCTTAGCAATTGCGGGATGAGTTAGCTAGCGAAGGAGTTTGGAGTGCGGTGACTTGTCACCGCTTTAAAGCTGCGACAAGTCGCAGCACTCCAAATCAGGCGTTCGAGGTAGCCGCTTTTCCAATTGCATTGGCCGCATTCGCGCGGCGCCAGCGAATCAGCATCACAATCAACGCGCCCACGCCAACCACGATCCCAATCATCTGTGAAGTCGACAACCCGGTCAGCGTCGTCAGTCCGAGGATGTCACCGCGCGGGTCGTCGCGCACAAACTCGATCAGGAATCTTACCGTCGCATAAATCATGGCGTACGCCAGAATTACCTGTCCGCTGAACTTCTTTTTCTTATGCAACCAGAGCAGGAAAAAGAAAACGATGATCATCGCAAACGATTCGTAAAGCTGAGTTGGATGCAGCCGGGCATCGATGGGGACGCCGGTGACTTCGTGGCCAAGTTCGCTGAAGCGCACGCCCCAGGGCAGGTTCGTCGGTTTTCCCCAACAGCAACCGGCGGAAAAACAACCTTGCCGGCCGAGCACATTTCCCAGAGCGATTCCCGGGGCGCAGGCGTCCGCCGTTTTCCACCAGGGCAGCTGCCACCGTCTCATCAAAAAATAACCGGTCAGAATCGCGCCGATCAGGCCGCCGTAAAAAACCCCACCCGAGCGCAGAAAATCCAGCGAGAGCAATAGCCTCGGGTCCTGCCGGTATTCAGGTTCGGTAAGAAACATCAGCAGCTTTGAGCCGACTAAAGAAGAGATCAACAGCCACAAACAAAGGTCGTAAAGCTTTTCACGGGGCAGTCCATCGCGTGTGCCCAGCTTCACGGTGACGAAAATAGCCCCCAGGAAAGCGAGTGCGAGAAACACTCCGTAGGTATTGATGGGAAAACTCCAGAGGCGGAAAAGAATTGGGTACATGAATCAGTGGGCAGCCGTAACGGTTATGATGGCACACCTTCTTTGGTAAGCCGTTCCTGCTTTTCTTTTTTCTGCGCAAAAATCAAATCGTAGGCAAGCAAGAGCGCTCCGAACGAGATGCTGGCATCAGCCACGTTAAAGGTGGGCCAGTGATATTGTCCGGCGTGCAGCTGGATGAAATCGACTACGAACCCGAGTCGGACCCGGTCGGTTAGATTGCCCACGATGCCGGCCAGCAACAAAGCACAGGCGCCGAGGATTCGATCATCACTGCGAGGCGTGCGAAAGAAATAGACCAGCACGGCGATCGCCGCCGCGGCCGCCAGCACGACAAAAAACCAGCGACCAAAGGCGCCGCCTTCCTGCAACTGGCCGAAGGCAATCCCCGGGTTTTCCGCATAAGAAAAGTCGAGAATGCCTCTGATCGCGGTCACGTCGTGCAAACGAAGTCGGCGCACCGCCCAGGCCTTGCTGGCCTGGTCCATCAGATAGATGCCCACCGAAGCGATTAGATAAAGCATGCGCCATCTGATGCGTGATTTTGATGAATTGTTTTCAGTCAAGCTCATTGCAAGATCAAATCAAACAGGCTGCGGAGTCAGTATCATCCGCGTAAGCGGATGGCTTAAGGAATCCCTTCGGGAAAACCGAGAGGTCTCCTTATGCCATTCGCTTACGCGAATGGTACTGACTTTCGCGCTCATCCGCACCTGTGTAGATAAACATCGCGTGCCTGAGCGTGTTAAGGCAAACTGCCAGCCGCCTCGATCTCCTGCAATGCGTCAACACAACGTTCGCAAACTGTCGGATATCGCGAAGATTCGCCGACGCGCGTCGAATAATTCCAGCATCGCTCGCGAGTCCGAAGCCGCGTAGCGGCGAAATATTTATAGAACCAAGCTCAAAATAAGTCTCTAGCTCCGGAGGAGCGACACATTTGTTTCGCCCATAAATGGGCTCGGGAAATTCAACGAGCCAACGGTGGCTATAAATATTCCGTGCCTAACAGCACTTAAGACACATTCCCAGCCACTTTGATTTCTTCCAACGCGGTCACGCACCGTTCACACACACTCGGATAACGCGCCGAGTCGCCGACTCTTGTCGAGTAGTTCCAACAACGTTCGCATTTCTGACCTTCAGCGCGTGATACTCGAACGGTGGCAGTTATTTGGTCGTAGTCTTCATTGCCAACACCAAATTCCACTTGGGAAACAATGAAAATGTAGCGAAGCTGACCTTCGTATTTTCTTAAGCGCTCATAGGTTTCCTCACCAACCAAGACTTGAACCCGAGCTTCCAGGGAACTGCCTATTATTCTTTCAACGCGCGACCTCTCAAGTTCTTGAAGGACTACCTCGCGAATTGCGAAGAGGAAACTCCAGTCCCAGTCAAGCGCAATCCCTTCCGGAGTCTTCTTACTTCCTTTCGCGACAGGAAACTCAGCAAGGTGAACCGAAGCCGCGCGCTCACCCGGCAGGTTCTCCCAGATTTCATCCGCAGTAAACACCAGAATGGGCGCCATCATTCGTGCCAGCGCGTCCGCGATCTTATAAAGCGCAGTCTGGGCCGAACGGCGCGCCTTATTCCCTGGCGCAAACGTGTACAGCCGGTCCTTAATGATGTCGAAGTAGCGTGCTGATAGCGTCACGGTGCAGAACTGGTGCAGCGTTTGATAGACCCCGTGAAAATCGTAAGCCTCGTACTCGGCTCGCACGTCTGTGACGATCGAGTCCAGTTCGGCCAGGGCCCAACGATCGATCTCCAACATCTCATCATCGGCAACTGCATCCCGGACCGGGTCGAACCCATCAAGATTTCCGAGCGCGAAGCGCGCCGTGTTCCGCACTTTGCGATAACCGTCGCTGACGCGTTGCAGAATCTCGTCAGAGCAGCGCAGGTCCTCCATGTAGTCAGACGACACGCACCAAAGGCGCAGCACTTCGGCGCCCAGCTTCGGAATTACCTCGTCAGGCGAGACCGCGTTGCCCAGAGACTTGTGCATGGCTTTGCCCTGGGCATCCAGGGTCCATCCATGGCAGAGCACCGCCTCGTACGGCGCGCGATCGTGAACTGCCAGCCCCACCATCAAAGACGAATTAAACCAGCCGCGAAACTGATCACCGCCTTCGATGTAGACATCGGCGGGCCAGCGCAGATTTTCACGGCTCTCAAGGACTGCGACCGAAGACGAACCACTATCGAACCAAACGTCGAGGATGTCGGTCTCTTTAGTGAACTCAGCCTGGCCGCAATTTGGACAGGTGAAGCCCGCGGGCAGCAGTTCGCCCGCTTCGCGTTTGTACCAGGCGTCGGCTGATTCTTTCTCGAAGATGTCGGCGACGTGCCGGATGATGGCCGCATCGATAACTGCGCCATTACAGCCACTGCAATAAAACGCCGGAATGGGAACGCCCCAAATGCGCTGGCGCGAAACACACCAATCGGGCCGGCCGGAAAGCATGTTGCGCATGCGATCGCGGCCCCACGCCGGAATCCATTTCACCCGCTCGTCCACTTCACGCAGGGCCATCCCGCGCAGAGATCCCGGATCAAGCAGTTCACTGCCGACGAAGTTGCTGGTGAAATTGGATCGATCGCGATCATCTTCATCCTTTTCGACCGGCTCGTCATCGCTTCGATCCATGGCGATGAACCATTGCGGGGTCGCGCGAAAGATGACCGGGTTCTTGCAGCGCCAGCAGTGCGGATAACGGTGGTCGTAGTTCTCGCTGAACAGCAGCACGCCTCGCTCGCGCATGAACTCGACGATTTTCGGGTTGGCTTCGAACACACCGAGGCCGGCGAAGTGATCGACTTCCGGAGTGAATCGCCCGGCGTTATCGACCGGACAATAGATTTCCAGCCCATATTTCTTGCCGATGACAAAGTCATCGTGACCGTGTCCGGGCGCGGTGTGGACCAGCCCGGTGCCGGCTTTGCTGGTCCCGGATTTCCCGCGCGCCTCGCTGACATCGAGTTCAGTCTCGGCGTCGGCTTCGCCGCCCATCGTCACATGTTCACCGACCATAAATAATGATGGGCGATCTATCCATGGATGCCGTGCTTCGAGCCGGTCGAGTTTCGATCCGGAGAAGCGGGCGAGAATTTTAGGTGCTTCGAGATTACACTTTGCGGTCACCACGTCAGCCAGTTCAGCCGCCACGATGTAGACTTCGTCACCGCTTTCCATCGCCACGTAATCAAAATCAGGATGGACCGCGATGCCCAGATTCGCCGGCAGCGTCCAGGGGGTCGTCGTCCAAATCAAAGCAAACACCTTCCGGCCGGCGAGTGCCGAATCAATTTGAGCCGGATCGCTCTTCAGCGGAAACTTAACGTAAACGGACGGACTCGCATGTTGATGATATTCAACTTCGGCTTCGGCCAGCGCGGTCTGATCATGTATGCACCAGTAAACCGGTCGCGCACCTTTGTAAACGAAACCGCGCTCGACGAACCGCGCAAAAAGCCGCGCCGTCTCGGCCTCATAGTGATCGGACATCGTGCTGTAGGGATTGTCCCATTCACCCAAAATCCCCAGCCGTTGAAAATCCTTCGTCTGTCGCTTCAGCGCGTTCGCCGCAAATTCGCGGCAGGCGCGACGAATGCTGAGCGGCGGCATGTTCGCTTTTTTCTCGCCAAGTTTGCGCTCGACGTGAAGTTCGATTGGCAGTCCATGACAGTCGTAGCCGGGCACGTAAGGAGCATCGAACCCCAGCATCGTACGTGACTTAACGATCAGGTCCTTGATGATCTTGTTGAGGGCCGTGCCCAAATGAATGTCGGCGTTGGCATAAGGCGGACCGTCGTGGAGGATGAATTTGTGCGCGCCGGCGCGGGCCTGGCGAATCAGATCGTAGAGATCCATCTGCGCCCACTTTTGCAGGCGCACCGGTTCGGTTTGCGGCAGGTTGGCCTTCTGCGCGAACTTCGTCTTCGGCAGATTGATCGTTTTCTTCAGATCGAGGGTTGGTGCTTCGGTTGACATAGGCGTCGAGAATCAAAAACGAAATAGTAACAGCAGGGATGGTTGCACTCCAAAAAGGTACGGTACGCACCCCTCTGGCGTGCCGCAACAGGGCCGCTGATTAGCACGCCGGAGGCGTGCGTACCGCAAAAGGCCCGAACCACTTTCTCATTCCGAGACGATGGTTCGGGCCTGGAAGCCTCTTGATGTTCGTAGCGTTCAGCCGATAAACATCTCCTCGTCTCCGTAGCTGCGATTAATCGGGCTGGGCGCGGGCGCGACCAAAACTTCCAGCCCGCGTCGCACGCCTGCGAGAATCGCGGCCAGTTCCCGCGCCGGCTCTATTACCTTGCGTTGAATAAACTCAGTCGTGTCCATAACCCGCTCGTGAGTCGTGTCGATTGCGTGACTCACCACGGCCACTTTTTCTTTGGCCACGTGTGCGGTTTCATCGGCGAGTGCCATGATACCCCGCACCTCTTCCTTGATCAGCGCAGTTGATTCCGCCAGGTTTCCCGTCGCCGTCGAAAGATGGCCCGACATTACATTGAACTGCTCGGCAATCTGGCGGCCTTGTACGGCGATGCCCTGGGCCTGCTCGCTGATCGCGCTCGCCCGATTAATCAATGGATCGAGTTTCTGTTCGAGTCGATTCACCGATTTGACCGCTCGGTTCACGAACACCGCCATGGCGATCATCGCTCCCGCGATCATGACAAACGAGATCGCGATGAGACCTGTGATGATTACCAACCAGAAAAGTGGCTCGTGTGGGTTCATTCTAAGAAACACGTACTTTGTGCTTGGTACTTTGTACTTTGTTCGTGATTCCCATCATCCTGGTGAATTCCGCGAACCGCGGTTACGACGAACAAAGTACAAAGACCAAAGCACAAAGCACGATTTTTCTACATCGTCGTTTCAGGTTTGTAGGTCGGCGCCGCTTCGGTGCGGCCGGAAAGCTCAGTCTTGCGCTTCTCTTCGACATAAGCTTTCTTTCCTGCTTCGACCGCCGCAGAGAGCGAACCAGCCTGAGTCTGGACGGCGTCGCGGGTCTTGGCTACGACTTCGCCCGCCTTCGTCGTGGCGGTGTCGTAAAGCTCGGAGGCGCGCTCGCGCGTCGCTTCGTAATACTCTTCCGCAGTTTCGCGCGCGCCCTCGTAGTACTCACCGGCTTTCTGCCTGGTCGTGTCATAGACTTCAGAAGCCTTCGTACCCAACTGCTGCGCCGCTTCCCGCGATTTGTCGATGCCTTTGCGCGTGGCATCGGCGATATCGTTGCGGAGTTCTTCGCCGGATTTTGGAGCGAACAGCAATGCCAGTACGGCACCGATTCCTGCTCCAACCAGGAAAAACGTTAGCTTGGTCGAAATATTTTCGCCAGAATCACGATCGTTTCCCATAAATAATCCTTTCTTTTTGAGAGGCGAATGCCTGCGTGAGGCCCGCCCTTACAACTCTAATTTTTCCGGATGATGACTGCCGCGACTATAACAAATGGCTGCGAGCGTAGGCAAGGTTAGTGCTTGAGAGAAGGTGCCAAAACTGCTGAGAAACTGTGCCGAACTCAATTTAATCGAGTGCCCGGCTTTCGAATTTGCGCAAGCCGGCCCAGGTAAAGAAAATTGAGAACCCGATTAGCGCCACATAGACCAGCCAGGGGGACATATGCGGCATCTGCGGAGTCAGCGCCAGGCGAAAGCCTTCGTTCGCATAGACCAGGGGATTGACGAGCACCGCGTATTGAAACCACGGAATTACATGAAGCGTTGCCCAGGGATAGTAAGCACAACCGAAAAAGATCATCGGGGCCAGCAGAACCGTAAACACCAGACTGATTTGTTGTGGCGAGACGACCGTGCCGACGACCATTCCAAAGGCGGCAAAGAGCCAGCTGCTCAAAAGGGCTACCAGCACAAAATGAACGGCGTCGATTAAGGTCAGGTTTAGGTGCACGCGCATCAGAAGCCATCCCAGAGGCAGCACCACGATGCCGGCGATGATTGCCTGGATGACGCCGACAATGATCTTTTCCAGCCCGACGCCAACAATGCTGATGGGCGCCAGCAGACGATCCTCGATCTCTTTGCTCCAACCAAAATCGATCACGAGAGGAAGCGAAACGGCCTGCATGCTCGACAAGGTCATACTCAGTCCGAGGATGCCCGGCAGAAGCATGTCGGTATAGCCCTTCTGAATAATTCCCATCCGGGGCATGACATAGCCAAAGATGAAGGTAAACAAAAGCGGATTGAGTACGACGCGCAAAAGAAAGGAAAGGATCTCGCGTCGAACCACGCGCAGGTCACGATGCAGCAGGGCAATGAATGCAGTCATTCTGGTACGCACGCCTCCGGCGTGTCTGGAAGACGGGAGCACGCCGGAGGCGTGCGTACCGCTACTCTCTCAAGCTTCTTCCGGTCAGGTGCAGGAACAAATTCTCGAGACTTGGTTCCGAAACATGTGCGTCGGTAACCATAACGTTTTGCTCGCTGGCCAGACGCATTGCATTTGCCAGCAAACCTTCGACTCGATCCGCATAGATTCGCACGCGGTCATTGTCGGCTTTGATTTCGACGACGCCGGGTAACGATCGCAATCCGCCGAGAAAGGGCTCGTGACCATTGTCGCGGACCTGCAACTCGATTAGATATCCTCCCGGGACACTTCGTTTAAGTTGGGCCGGCGAGTCGAGCGACAAAAGCTTGCCGTGATCGATTATCGCGATGCGGCCGCAAAGCTGGTCGGCCTCTTCCATGTAGTGGGTCGTCAGAAGGATCGTCAGACCCTTCTGGTTCAGCTCGCCCAACAGTTCCCACATTGCTCGTCGCGATTGCGGATCAAGACCGGTCGTCGGCTCATCCAGAAAGAGCAATGCCGGGTCATGCATCAGGGCCCGAGCAATCTTCAGCCGCTGGACCATGCCACCGGAAAACCCGTTGACTTTTTCATCAGCGCGTTCGGTTAACTCAAATCGTTCCAGCAGTTCCGCGGCATGTCGCTCGCGCTCGTGCTTGGCCACGCCAAAGTATTCGGCATGAAAGACGAGGATCTCTTTGGCCGTCAGACTGCGATCCAGATTATTCACCTGCGGCACCACACCGATGCGTCGTTTAACGGAAACCGGATCAACCGCGACGTCGATGCCCTCGATTTGGGCTACGCCACCGGTGGGCCGAACCCGCGTCGTCAGAATTCCAATCGTCGTCGTTTTTCCGGCGCCATTTGGACCCAGCAAACCAAAAAACTCGCCGCGGGAAACTTCAAAAGAAATTCCCTCGAGGGCTTTGACCTCGAGGCCCTTGCGGCCTTTCGGTTTGAAGGTTTTCTTTAGATCGTGAACTGCGATTACGGTTTCCATAACAACAGGATCTGGTCGCCGGGTCAGTACCATCCGCGTCAGCGGATGGGATCATCCAAACTCTTTAGGCTCGTGACGGATCCATCCGCTGACGCGGATGGTACTGACCTTGTCGATGGGACACTCGACCATTGACTGGATGGTCCTCTATTTACTGTCCTCACACCATCAAACGCAGATGGGTAACGATGTACCACCAGATAAGAATCGCAAACATCACGGATCCGAACAACAGAGCGACCAACGAACCGACGATCAGGCCGACAAACCACCAGTCGGCGGAGCGCCCCCGCTTAGCTTCTTCCGCTGAGACGGTGGCGCGGCGTCGCAGCAGGTTTAAATTGCGAATGTTGGGTTTCCACCAGACCGAAAACAAATAGCCGGCGAAGGGAATTGCGCCCACCACAAAGTAAATGCCAATGTTCAACCCCATTCGCAGCAGCGTGATCTTGGGCACGCGATACCTGACCGCGGAAACCAAAATGTAGAGCGCGACAATGGTCGTTGCCACGTCCCCAAACTGCGGGATCAGATCGATTATTGCGTTTAATCCGAAACGCCAGTCGAGCACCGGAATGCGAAATTGGTTGTCCATCAACTGGCTGAGGACTTCCAGTTCACGTTCGATTTGAATAGAAGTCGGGCGCAGGACGGCTTGCGATCGCTTAGGAGTAAGTTCCAATGTCCCGGGTGCTTGCATGACTGGTGCTTTGTACTTTGTGCTTAGTACTTTGTTCCAGGGCTTTAGATACTCGCAGGAGCCAAAGAGTCAAAGCCCTTCCTACCGAATCTTCGTCATCTGCTGCCAGAAAAACTTGCCCAACTTGGCGAAGGGCGAGAAGACGGTTTTGTCGCCTTTGGCATCGGTCTTGGCGGGCAGCCCAAGTTCCTGAGCGAGTCTCGGGTCGGGTGGCCCAATGTCTTCATCACCATGTTTGCTCGACAGCCAGCGATCGAACGTACGACTGACGGCCCGTCTTTGTTCGACCGGGGCCCCCGCGATAAACGCGCCGCGCAAGTCATCGAGGTCGGCAACTTCCAGCGAGTTGGCGTTGTAATAATCACGCAGGGCCGCAAAAAATTTTTCGTCGCCCAGAAGTTTTCGCAACGCTTCAAACATCAAGGCGCCTTTGCTCGCCACGATAGCAGCGTATTGAAACGAGTTTCGGTATTCGCGCGAAGATCGACTGGCCTCCATGTCGTCGCCACCAAACGTTCGATAGACTCTATAAACTCCGCGCAGTTGTTCCTCGAGAGCATTCTCCGTCTGTTGCTCGCTGTAGGTTTCACGGTAATAGAGTAAGGCGGACCAGTTCGAAAGTGACTCGTCGAGGATGGGTTCCCGGCCGGCGTCATTGCCCACCACTGCGCCCCACCATTGATGCGCGACGACATGGGCGACCGTCCACTCCAGGCTGTCTTCGACTGAGGCGCGCTGTTCGCGAATCACGTCCGGCATGTTGCGCATGGTCTGGGAGTCGAAATCAACGTAGAAGGCGCTGGCGATTACGCCCATGCCGGCAAATTCGGCGCTGCCCAGAGTCGCCACCAGAGGCGCATCGACAATCGTCACCGTTTTCATCGGCAGCGATCCGAACCTGCTTTCGTAGATGTGCAGGGCCTTTGCGGCAATTTTCAAAACGTTCCGTCCGACGACTTCATGATCGGGGCGAAAGATTGATCGAATGGAAACATCGCCTACCTGGGTCATCTCTGAACGCAGATTGCGACCGGCGACTACGGAAAAGTCGCGCAGATTCTCGGCCACGAAACGCGTGGCAATGTTCTCGTCCTTGCCGCTGACGCCCACACCTTCAACCGGCGTAAAAACCGTCACACCTTTAGCCGCGCTGATCGTTACGTCGAAATCAGCGGTGTCGGTAGTAAGTGAATCAGCAATGCTCGATTCGACTTTGCGAAACCAATCGTCGCCGTTACGCGCGGCCAGAATTGGGAACGAAGTCGCCAGCAGCATGACGCCGCGACAAACGAAATTCGTATCGCGCGCGCGCCGCAGCTCACGCGTGCTGCGAATTGCAGCGCTTACCTGTTGCAGCACATGTGTGACCAAACCCGTCTCTTCGGGATCGATTTCCGGAACGCTGCCTTTAAATTTGATTTGAATGTCTACGGCGCCCTTCGGGGGAACAGCTTCGCGCAGATTAATCCGCAGAGTTGTCTGTTGATCGTCGAGGGCAAAGGGAGTAAGCGAATCGTTGGCGACGGTGCGCACTTCCGAGATTTCCAGCGTCGGCTCATCGGAAATCGCCAGGCCGGCATCGCTCTTAGTGGCCGGCGGCACATAGTCCGGGGCCCGCATGTTGGGGTACAGATGAAAAAAGAGTGTTGAAGTCGGATGGTCGCCGTGGTTCACCCAGCGCACTCGTTCGGTTCCCACATACGAGCGGTTGTCAAAATCGAGCGCCAGCGTAACCTGGTACCGAATTCGTTTTTCCGGTGGGAGTGGTTGGCGCGTTTGCGGCTGGGCGGCGATGGCGACCGCCGCCGTGAGCACCCACAACAATGATTTGCCACAGAGGACACAGAGAAAACGAAAAGACAAAAACTTTTCTTGTCTTCCTCTGGGTCCTCTGTGGTGAAAATCACCGTTCATTTTACAATTACCTGCCGAATCGTAGCGCCGCGCGCGATGCTGTCGACAACATCCATGCCGCGAGTCACCCGGCCAAAAACCGTGTAGCCGCCGTCGAGGTGCGGTTGCGGCGAATGGGTAACAAACCATTGCGATCCACCGGTGTCCTTGCCTGAAAGCGCCATCCCGACCGATGCGCGTTCAAAAAGCATTTCGTTAATCTCGCAGCGAATTGAATAGCCCGGTCCCCCGTTTTGATCTCCGCGCGGATCGCCGGCCTGAATTACAAAGTTGGGTACGACACGGGGGATTGTCTGCCCATTAAAGTAACCCCGGCGCGCCAGTTGGATGAAGTTATCGACAGTCAGCGGTGCCTCTTCAGGTAGAAATTCAATTGTGAATGAGCCCTGGCTGGTGACGACCGTGGCAGTGATTGTTTTCCCGATGCGCGCGATGGCGCGGCGATAATCGATTAACTCGTTGCGTGACTGAACAGTCCCGATTCGATCAGAAAAATCGCCGGCGCCGTTCGCTTTCAAGAGCGCGACGGCGCGCCGGCGAATCAAATGATTCTGGGAATTGAGCGCTGTCTTAATCGCATCATTTGCAGCGGCGCTTTTCTGTTTGGCGAGCGCACCCAGAATTGCCAGCGCGGCATCGTCGAGATCTTTGTCTCGTAGCGCGCGGGGCAAGGCGTCAATCAGGGCGCGGGCGTTTGCTTCGGATGGCGCCTGGCCGCCAATCACCTCGGCGGCGGTCGAACGAATGACTACGTCCGGCGACTCAAGGTGCTTTCTGGCCATCTCATCCAGATTTGCAGGCTTGTAACCGGCGTACGCCTGGATGACGTCCGAAACGGCCAGCCTCGGCGTTGATGGACGCTGCAAGGTTGCCGCCAATTCGTCCTTTGCCATTTTCAAGGTCTTATCGCCGGCGCTTCCGGTGGCGGCGGCGTTCAGGACATCTTTGAGAGCCGCCAGTCCCTGTGCGCGACGTGACACCTGTCGCCACGTTACCGTACTGCGGAAAATGTCCTGCCCGTAGGATTCGCTTACAAAAATGGCAGGAGCCATTCGAGCGAAGGCGACTTCAACTTCAACCGCTTCGCCTCTTGTCAGAGTGTGCATCTGGCGAATGAAAGTCAGCGCCTTTTCGTTGGAGCTATTTGACTGCAATCGTCCCAGGGTAGTAGTGATTTCGAGTAGCTCGTTAATGGACGACGATCTCTGCAGGAGCTCGTTGCCGCGATTCAAAAGGGGTTCAACGGCACGCTGATCCTTCAAACTCACTAACGCCCGAATCGCGCTGACCCGCACGCGCAGGTCAGGATCGTTCAAGGCTTTGGCGAGCAGATCATCGAATGCTTCCTTATGTTCAGCGGCGCCGATGACGCGCGCAGCGTTTGCGCGCACAATCGGATCGCCCTCTTTCAACAACTGACGGACTCGTTCGTTTGCGTCTTTCAGCCGCAGCCGCGCCATGGTGTTGAGCGCTGTAGCCACGATGGCCGGATCGGGATAATCGAGAAACTGACCGATAAGTTTCCCGACGCCATCGGGCCGGGAACGTAAGACTGCGGTCAAGCCAAACAGGATAGTCTCGCGATCGCTTTGTGGCTGGCGATCGTATTCAAACCGCAGGGCTTTAAGGACTTCGTACTTAAGGATGTCGAGGCGATCGTCTTCTTCCTGTCCGGCCGAATTCTGGTTGGTCTCACGAGCGTTGTTGACCATTACCGCGATAATTTTTCCCAGCGCTTCCATCGAGCGCGCCCGGGCCGGCCTTTTGGGATCTTTCAGCACGGTCAGGAGTGCGTAAGCTCCGCCAGCCGCCTCGATCTCGCCGAGCGCAAACGCCGCCATTTCGCGCACCTCGTCTTCTTTGTCAGTCAGCACCATTTCCGCCAAAACCGGAACCGCAGCTTCGACACCGATCCTTCCAGCTGCCAGCGCAGCTCGCTTTCGAATTGCAGCATCGTTACTGGAGAGCAAAGATTTCAGACTGTCGTTCCAGCGTCGTTCATCCTCGGCGCGCATGATTTGGATCAGTGTGGCCTGGGGAATTGGTGCTGAATATTTGGCGCTGGTGCTTTGCGCAGACACAAATACTGACATCGCGCACAGAACAAACGAGGCGGAGATTGTTCTTCGAAGTTGCATAAAGTTTTGGAGTGTCCTCCGATTGTACTGGAAGCGCGCGTCGCAAAACAAAAAAGGCGGACAAGGTGTCCGCCTTCCAAAGTCGAGTTAAGTAGATCTTAGCTGGCCACGGCCGTGACGGCCGATATCGCGGGCTTGCTGTTATCTTCAGGTTTCTTGGCGCCGTCAACCTTGACCGCGTCGAGCTTCGAAGCGTCAAGCACATTGTCTTTCCGTTCAACCTTTGGGGTCTTGTCCGGGGCGGTTGCGACGGCTTTAGCCTGGGTCATCTTACAGCTGCCTTCGAATACTGCACCCTGTTCGATCATCAGCGACGGCGTCTGGATGTTCCCGGTGAGTTTCGCGGCCCGACCCAACTCAATGCGGTCGCTGGCGATGATGTCCCCGGTTACGATTCCATGAATTGTGGCGACGGCGACTTCAATGTTCGCATCAACCTGGCCTCCGGAACCAACAATCAGGTTGCCACCGGTAGAAGCGATGCGACCCGAGAAGCGGCCGTCCACGCGCAGCATTGTTTTGAATGATGCCTCGCCGGTGATGACTGTGCCGCTGCCTACAAACCCGCTCAGGCTTCCATCCTTGATTTCACGGGCGATGGCTTCGCTTTCAGTCAGCGCTTTCGGTGACGCTGCGCCGTCCGGCGAAGGGCGATAAGAGTCGTTGTTTTGATACGAGGAATAGCTGCGGGTGGCGTAATCAGTGTCGGGCTGGGTCTGGGTCTGGCTCGGGCTCTTTTCTTCGTTTGGATTCTTTCCCATTCTGAGCATAACTAACCTCCGTTAAGTGAATCGCTTAAGAAGTTGTCACTAACGCCGGGAGGAGTGCGACACTGTCACGCGATCCTTTGGCTAAAGTAGAAAAACTGGCCGCGTTGGCCAATCGAGATGGAAACCGCCGCTGAGCGGGCGACAATCATAAACAAACCGAGTCGGGCTGTCCAGTTAATAGTTGTAGCGCAAGTCGGCCCCCGACCTCAACAACTTTTTCTCCACTGGTCTAATCATTGGCCGATTGAATTGTCTCCAGGAGGGTTTCCAGAACCAGGGTTTCGCGAAAGTTCTCGAGTAACGGAAAGTATCCAGCCGTGCGATCCAGGGCCGCGCGGGGCAGCAGTCCGACAATTTCGGTGCCGGCAATCTCGACTCCCTCGCCGCTGGCGGCCGAGCGCACGGCCTCAAACGCGCGGGCGATGGCCGTTTGCTGATAATCGACCAGATTCATCGACACCTGAACAATTCCGCGGCTCTTCAGCTCAAAACCAAGCGCCTTGACGAAAGGCAAGCCGCCGTCGCGCTCGCGGACCATACGGGCTATCCGGCGCGCAACCGACAGGTCTTTGGTCTGCAGATTGACGTTGAAAGCGATCAGAAACGGTCGCGCTCCGACGGCGATGGCCCCGGCCTTGTAGTGCAATCCGGGTTCGCCGACGTCGGGGAAACTACCGGGGTCCGTAGCGATCTTAGTCCGCAGTGATTCGAAGCCCTTACCGCGAACGTTTTCCAGACGCACGCGATCAGTACGCAGTGCGGCGCGTTCGTAAAAATAGACCGGTATCGAAAGTTCCTGCCAGATGCGCCGGCCGGCTTCATGAGCGATGGCGATGCATCCATCCATCGTGACGCCTCTGACCGGGACGAAAGGCAAGACGTCGGTGGCCCCAATTCGCGGATGAACCCCGGCGTGACTGGCCAAGTCGATGAGATCGGCCGCCTTGGCTACGGCTCGCACCGCGGCGTCAACGATCACGTCCGGCGCAGCGACAAAAGTGATCACCGAGCGATTGTGATCTACATCCATGTGCCGGCCCAACACGACAGCCCCCCTCACGGATTCGATCGCCTGCGCGATCTTCGCGATCGTTTCGACCTTGCGGCCCTCGCTGAAGTTTGGTACACACTCAACCAGCTGATTTTCGATTTTTGATTTTTGATTTGCGATTGGCCTGATGCTCCGTGGTTCACAAATATTAAATCTAAAATCTAAAATCTAAAATCTAAATTTCACTGATGCCCATCGACCGCTTCATCAACGAACGTAAGAACGTCTGGCAAAGACTCGAGGAGTTGCTGCAACTTCTCGATCGGATGACGTTGCGCAAGTTGCATCGGGAAGAGGTGCGCGAGCTCGGGCGCATCTATCGGCGCACTGCTTCGGACCTGGCAATTGCGAGATCGGAGTCGCGTGACCCGCGGCTGATTAACTATCTGAACAGTCTGGTGATTCGCGCGCACGGGCGCATCTACCGGGCGGATGCGCAAGGCGGACAGAGGATCCGCAACTTTTTCGCGAGCGAATTTCCCTGCGCGTTTCGACGCACCTGGCGTTACACGGCGACCTCGTTTGGAGTCTTTCTATTATTTACGGCGATTGCCTTTTTCGGCACACGACACGATCCGGATTTTTCAGAATTTGCCGGCATCGATCCTTTCTTTCGAGCCCAGTACATCGAAACGCGTACGCATTGGTGGGAACGTCTGAACGAAGCAAATCAGGTTGGCTCGACCCAAATTTTTACGAACAACATCAAAGTGACCTTCTATGCTTTTGCGTTGGGTGCCATCTTCGGACTGGGAACGATCTATATACTGGCCTTTAATGGCGCCAGCTTCGGAGCGATTTTGGCCCTGGTTTACCGCGCCGGTTTTGGTAACGATCTACTGCTCGGCTTTGTGATTTCCCATGGCGTGATCGAGTTGACCTGTATTTTCATCGCCGGCGGGGCCGGACTCTTGATCGGAACCGCTTTGGTGATGCCCGGAGATTTGACGCGCGCCGACGCCCTGAAATCCCGCGGCATGGAAGCGGTGCGTCTAATCATCGGTTGCATCCCACTGCTGGTGATTGCCGGCATAATCGAGGGCTTCATTTCACCGCAGCCAATCCCCTTTGCGATCAAGATTGGAATCGGAGTGATCACCGGCATCACTTTGTATTCGTATTTGTTGTTAGCCGGAAGGGAAGTTGAGGATAAAGACGACCGGAGGGTTTAGAGGCGGGCTACCGCCCGCCAATCTCAGCCCAGGCAGGCGGGCAGTAGCCCGCCTCTAAACGAGTTCGATTCGGAGTCATAACAACCCACGCTCTTTAACTCTCAAGTAAGTTTCCAAAAGCTTCGGCGCCAGCACCGCCGCCGTCACATCCAGCGCCAGTCCCCCTTGCGATTCCACTAAACGTAAAGCCGCCTCGCGCAAATGCATGATCTCTTCGGCGACCGATTGCGTAAACATCTCGCGCTCGTTTTCCGGGCTCTCGCGCACCACCGCTTTCAGATCGCGATCGGCAATTGTGACTACGAGTGGAAGATGCCGCGGGCGCAAGAGTTTGAGGGAAGCAAGCAACTCGCGCGATCCTTCCTCGTCAACTAAATCTGTGATTACCACTACCAGCGAACGACGGCGGCTGTTGGCCGAGATGAATTCAAAAGCCCTGGAGTAGCTGGGCTCGATCATTTCCGGCTCAATGGCGTGCAGGGCTTCGAGCGCGGCGTCCAGATGTTCGGCGCCCCGCTTGGGCGGCAGAAAAGCATGAATCCGGCGACCAAAAACCAGCAGCCCGGCGTTGTCGCCGGCGCGCGCTGCCGCCGACATCAAAGACAGCGCGGCATGCACGGCCGAATCCAGCTTGGTCTCGTTTTCGATTCGCGCCGTCATCAGCCGGCCGGCATCCAGCGCGATCAGGATCGTCTGATCACGTTCCATCTGATACTGTCGGGTGACCAACTTGCCGCGCCTGGCCGTCGCGGTCCAGGAGATATGGCGCATCTCGTCGCCGCGAACATAGTCGCGCAACGATTCAAAGTCACGCCCTTCGCCGCGCCATTGTGATTTGCGCCGCGCGGCCACAAACGAGCGCGCGCCCAAAGCTTTCAACTCGGCTTCCCGTGCGCGTCGCATGTTCGGATAGACCTTCACGCTCATGGGCTCGCCGACGTGGGTTTGCTTCCAAACCAAACGCCAGGACGAGAGAAAGCGCACGCCGATTAAGCCAAACTCAAACCGGCCGCGCTTGGGAGGAGTCAACCAATACGCAAACGCAGCACTGGTTTGCCCTTCGACGGGGAGTCGCGCTTCGCGCGAACCAGAGAGTTTCATTTGGGGCGGATACTCGTCCTTAACGACCAGCGTCAAATCGCGGGGCGTGCGATTCGCGATTTCAACCCGGACCTCAGTTTCGGCTCCGACGGCGAAGCGACTGCCGAAGTGCCGCTCGATGCGCACGCGGTCAGGTAACCTGCTGTTCCAGGCGTCGAAAATGGCGAAAGCGATCAGAAGTAGATCGTAGGTGAGCGTGAGCCAGCGCAGCAGCGGCCGGTTCCATGAGAGAGAAAGCGGAATGAAACCGACGGCCAGCAGAGCATAGAAAAGTTTGGAAAAAACAAATCGCATTGTCGACGCTTAAACCCGGCGAGCGGCTTTGCCGCTTGATGTGCGGAAAGGCTCTGCCTTTCCGACGAGCGTCCCCTTTTTCAAGTGAGGCTATGCCTCGCGCGGTTCAGCCGAGGCGGAGCCTCGACAGAAATTAATAGCTGGCGGACGGAAAGCCGAAGGCTTTCCGCACATCAGGCGGCAGAGCCGCGTTGCCAACTATCTCGGTACTTCGGCCGTCTGGAGAATGTCCGTGATTACCGAATCGGGGGTGGCCCCATCCAGCTCCGCTTCGGCGCGCAGCGTCAGGCGATGACGCAGCACCGGGCGCGCGATATCGCGGATGTCGTCAGGAGTAACAAAGTCGCGGCCACGAATCGCCGACAGAGCTTTTGAACATAGCAATAGCGCCACGGCGGCGCGCGGACTGGCGCCATAGTGCGCCGCCGCGTGATCGCGCGTACGCCGGACGATGTCCACTATGTAGCGTTGCACCCCGGGCTCGACCCTCATATTTCGTACCTCAGCCCGGCATTGAGAAATTGCCGCCGCGTCCGGGAGCGGTTGAATCTCAACCTGATCCAGACGGCGGGCGTTGAATCCCGCATCCCAGCGAGCGATCACCTGATGCTCTTCATCGGCCGATGGATAGCTGAGCACGATCTTCAACAGAAAACGATCGAGTTGCGCCTCGGGCAGCGGATAGGTTCCTTCATACTCGATCGGATTTTCCGTAGCCAGCACGGTGAACATCGGGGACAGCGCATAACATTCACCGTCGATGGTCACTTGCCGTTCCTCCATGGCTTCCAGCAAAGCTGCCTGGGTCTTTGGCGGCGTGCGATTGATCTCGTCAGCCAGCAGGATGTCGGTAAATACCGGGCCCCGTCGCAAACTAAAAGATGACGAAGACATGTTGAAGACGTTGGTGCCCGTAATGTCCGAGGGCATCAGGTCGGGGGTGAATTGAATACGACCAAAACCGGCATTGATGATGCGCGCGAGCGTTTTCACCGTGAGCGTCTTGGCGGTTCCGGGCACGCCTTCGATTAAGGCATGACCTTCCGCCAGCAAGGCCACCAGGATCTGTTCGATCGGTTCATCCTGGCCGACAATTACTTTGCGTAATTCGTTTTGGATAGTTGTGATAGTCGAGGAGACGTATTCAGGCATAGGCTAAGTTTCGAAGGTTTTAGGTTTTAGGTTTTTGGTCTTAGGTCTTTGGTCTTTGATCAGCATGGCTCCTTAAGTTGAAAGACCAAAGACCAAAGACCCAAGATCAAAGATCCGTCTTGTCTTGCTTTTCATCGCGAGCACGTCCTTGTAACCCGAGTCTTGACTCAATTGCTCGCAGACGCTTTACCAGTTGCAAGGTTTCTCGTCCAGTTGTCGGTGCGCCGTTGATGGTATCTTCACAGCTTCGCATCAGGGTTTCAAGCTGTTGCCGGTTGATTTTGGATCGTACGGCGACCCGGGCGGCTATTTCGCCGCGCGGGCTGTTGTTGTTCAGCCCGGCGTGCCGCACCAGGACGCGACGCACCCGCGCGTAGATGTTTTCCAAAGCCAGATCATGGGCTTTCGCGCGCTGTTGCAGCTCAGCCATCGAAGCCACAAACTCCAGGCTCGATCGCCGATCGACATGTGGCAATGGCAAAGGACGCGCGAAACGCGTACCGCGCGACCACACAATCGCGAGCCCAATCAGGGCCAGTTGGCCGCAAATCGCGAGTACCGGGGTCCCTTCGAAATACTGAATCAAAGCATTGTGCGTGTACGCCCGTCCCTGATGGAATTCGTCAAAGGCCGCCAGCCCGCCCGGTCCCATCACTACATTAATCGCGAGTTGCAGATTGTCGGCCCGATTTATTCCGTTATTTGCAACCAGATAAGGATCTGACAGCAGCACAATGCGACCCTTTCCGTGCGCATAATCGACCAGCAGCGCCCCCCGTTCGTTCAGGAAGGTTGTGACCGGGGCCGGAGAAAGACTTGACTCGGTTGTTACCTCGGCTTCCGGCGATGGGGTCGCGATTGGCTTGACTTCGTCCTCCTCGTCATCGTCGTCGCTGCTCCCGCCTTGTGCTTCTTCATGCCGGCTCTTTGGTTTATTGCCAGGCTTGCCACGGCTGCGGGGGCCAAACGTGATTATGGCAGCGAATCGTGACGGCAAGATCTGCTCAACATTGTGAGCGAACAGCGTAGCCTGCGAAGGCGTAACCGCCCTGACGTCGCGAGTCATCTGCTCGAAATCATTCGGATTGAGTTCCGACCAGGGAAAATTCATCGGGTGTGCCTGAATCGACCAGTCGCCGGATGCCGGCAATAATTTCGGGTCCGGGGTGCGATCGATAATCACCAGGCGACCTCCGGTTTCGACCCAGTGGAGAAGTTCTTTGCTTTCGGTTTTGCTGAAGGGAACGCGGGTGTTACCGACTATAACGATCGTAGCCGGCTTTGGGCCATTGAAACTCAAGAGGGAAGCGGTCGACTCGCGCCAGCGGGCCACCTGGTAACCCGACTCGTGCAGAAAATCGTAGAGGGCCCGCGTCCCGGTCGCGCCGGCATTAAAGGTGGAGCGATCGGGAGAGCTTTCCGAGTCGGCGGTTGGCTCTACCTGCACGTACGACGCGGCGTTCAGTAACACCAGTACCGTAACGACGATGATCAGAGTGATGATGACGATGAGGCGTTGACGCATTTAGCTAAGATTGAAGGCTGCCGGATCCGGTTCTCAATGTTTTCTGATAATCGTTTCGAAAATCGTTCCAATCATTCTCGCCGGCGGGCACCAGCCCATACCAATGAAGCTCGAAACTGGCCGTCAGCTTCCGCATCGAACTGTACAAAGAACCCTTGTCACGGACTGAATAGAGATAATCGCGATTGGTTTTGGATTGAGCGATGCTGATTAGTTTGCGATCGCCCAGTTCGCAGAGCAGCGCGATGTAGGCTTTGCGAATGGCCGAACGTAAATCGCCGTTGCGAGCCAGCGCGTCGGCCTGGGCCAGGAGATCTGCGGAAGTCTGATCAGGTTCAAGTCGCTCACCCAGAATGATGCGCGCTTCACGTTTCTTCTTTTTCTTGCGCCGGCCCTGCATAAACCGTGGGCCGTATCGCCAGACCAGAAACGCAATCGCGGCGAGACAGATCCCCACCACCAGAATTTGGGCGATTTTAGCAATCCACGGCGATCCGCCGGCCTGAATGGGTTTGATCCGGGGAAACAATTTGGCAATCCACCGGACGATACGTTCCAGCAGTTGCTCGAGCGCGCTGTTCTCGGGCGCCTTCGAAATATATTCGGGCCGCCTGAGGATTTCAGCGAGCCGGCCTTTTTCGGCGTCCTTATCAGAGGTGCCGACAGTGTTCCTTCGATGAATTTCCTGAATGCGCTCGTCAATAGCGTGCAGGCGCTCGGCCATCCGCGTGAGTGATTCGGAACGCTTCACCATAGTGCTGGCCTTCTCGTAAGCCGAGAGTTCTTCGTGCAACCACGAGTTATCGACTGCGACGTTCAACCCGTCCAACGTAACGGTTTCGTTAGCGGGCAGCATTTGCCGCACGCGGGTCAAATTTGTCGTGATGAAGGTTTCGGGTTGGGGATTGCTTTCGTCTTCACCGGCGTCGCGTAACTCTTCGACCAGGGCGGCCGCCGCAGTAACCCGATGTTGATAGTCATCCAGCCTCGCGGCGATCGCGAAGGTCAGGGGCGCGAAGACGCAAGTCAGAGCCAGGGCTGCGAACAACCTCGAGCGAGATGAAATCACTGTGCGCATTCTGATCTATCTCAAACCGAGGACGTTCCCGGTTTGAATCTGGCCCGGAGGCGGCGGCACAAACTTTGGCGCGCGACCGGTTACCAAAGCCGGAGCAAAAGGAGAAACCACGCCGGGCAGTGTCGGCATCTCGGGAAGCTGGCGCGCGGCCATCAATTCAATGTCATAACCTTCGTGGCGCACGCGTTCATCGACGTAGAGCAGCGACAAGCCAAGCATCCAAATCGGCGCCAGCGTGATATGGCTGCATTGCAAAATCACCTGGTATCCAATTGCGTACCAGGTTGGCCAGGTGGCGCCGAACGGGGAGAGATCGACGCCATTCAGATATCCATACCAGCCCAGCGGGATCATCAAAAGCAACAACGCTGAATATGTCGCAAATAAAGTAAAGAGCGCCATGGCCATCAGACGACGCACATTCCCGCTGGCTAAAGAAATGCTGCGATTGATTGCTGAGAAAACGCCGCGGCCTTCGACCAGCATCGTCTGTGGTACATAAGCCATTCTTCCGGCGAGCAGGAAAAAAACTATCAAACCGCCGGCGATGGCGACGACCATGCCAACGACTCCGACCAGCACACTTATCCAGGTCGAAACGGATGAGGTGACGCCGACCGCTACAAACACGAAGACCGCCAGGAACCAACCCGCCATGGACGCGACCGAGGCCGCAAACATGAGCCACAGCCCTACCATTACGCTGGCCCCGAGCAGTCCCCAGAATCTTGTCTTCACGGCGCTATAGGTTGAACGCACCGAAACCGGCTCGTTCCAAAGAAGGTGAGAGACCAGATTGCGCGTCGCTCCGCCCATGACTATCAGACTAAAGAGCGCGCCGCAAATGATGATTACCCAACCGCCCATTAACGCCAGGACATAGAGACCTACACGTAGTCCGCTGGAAGTGGTGGTCAATTCGCGGAAAGCAATAGTGGTGATGGTTGAACCGACGGCTGAGACCAGTACGGGTGGGGCGGCGATGCGAATTAAGGTGAGAAAGTGACGACGATAGAGCCGGACCGCGCGATCGATCAAATCACCGGCGCCCAAAGGCTCGAGAGAGAGTTCATTGACCGCGCCGTTCATCGGCCGGAATGATCGCCGTTTTGGACGTGGGGATCAACCTTTAATTTAGTAGACGGTACGCGCGCCTGCGGCGTGCCTGCGCAGAGGGCGGGTTCCCGGCACGCCTGAGGCGTGCGTACCGGTATCAATTACCGATCTTCTCGAGCTGCGCGATCAGTCTGCGCACTTCAGCAGCATAGTCACCTTTCGGCGCCAGCCGCAGATACTCTTCGTACTCGATCTTTGCTCTCTGCTGCTGGCCAACCTTGAGCAGGACGTTGCCGGCCAGCAGATGTGCTTCCGCAAAGTCAGGCTTGAGCTGCAAAGTGCGGCCGACGCAAGGGCCGGCTTTCAGGACGTCGCCTCGCTCCCAGTACAAGCGCGCCAGAGTGAAATGGCCGTGCCAGTTTTTTTCGTCGAACTTGAGCCCATCGATCAGATTTCGCTCGGCTTCGTCGTAACGTTTTTGGCGCCAAAAGACTTCGCCCAGAGCGAGCAATACCGGCGCGTTGCCGGCCTTAATTTCCAATGCGCGCTTCATTGCGGTTTCAGCCTTTTGCCAGTCGCGCACATCCATGAACGCCGTGCCGAGCAATAACTGAGCCTCGAAGAATTCCGGGTAGATAGACGCGGCTTTCTGAAAGTGGACGATCGCCTCGGCACGGTTCTTCCGGGCCAGCGCGTCGCGTCCGCGATCAAATTCGTCACGCGCACTCGGAGGAACTCTGGCGTCAATCACGTCGGCAATGACAGCATGAGTTGTCTTGCCCGACTCGCTCGCGGTCAAGGTGAAGATCAGATAAGCCTTGACGAGGAGTGTAAGATCGGCATCCTGCTGGGCCGGAGCAAAGCCGGGCGCATTGATGGTCACTTTGTAATAGCCGCGCTGAAGATTACCGAAGCGAAAGCGCCCGCGTGCATCGGTATTCATCTGATCGATCACCCCGCCACTGAATCTTTCCAGCCGCACCGGCAAGTCGCGGGCGACGGAATTTGCGCCGGCGAGGTTAACCTGACCGGCAACTTCAAAGGCTTGATTGTTGGCGCTATAGGTGTCGCGATCGCGCTGACCGTAAACGGACACGGCGCTCAAAATGATCAGAGTGATCCCGATTGAACGAGTTAGCACGTGCATGAAAAGCTCCGCTCCGAAGTTAGCGAATCATGCTACTTTGGCCGGGTTAAGGCAAGCATTTCGGTAGCGCAGACTGCCCAGTCTGCGCCTTGCTTAAAACGACGGTCGCCAATCTCAGACCGGCCACAGACTGGACAGCCAGCGGTACGTCCAAGAAAGATGCCGGGCGATCATTCGATCGCCCGGCTCCAGTTCAAAAAACCAGCCCGCGCGCGGCGGTTCAGTGTCGGTAGGTTAGGCCAAATTGAATCAACCGCGACGGAACAGCGGTTTCCGTGATTTGGCCGAAAGTCGCCGGTGTCGCGATCTGTACAGTCGATGGGAACCTGAAAATTGGATGGTTCCACAGGTTGAAGACGTCCATGCGCGCGGAGAAGTGGTGACTCTCTCTAAAATTGAAATTCTTCATCAACGAGAAGTCCCAGTTCTGCTGCATGGGTCCCCGGAAAGCGTTCCTGGGAAGGTCACCGTAGCCAGTAGCGCCGGTGGCCCCGTTGGGAACGAGCGGGGCTCCGCTGACAAAGTTTGGATTAAGGAAGTGATCCAGACGACTTCCCATCGGTCCCGAAGTTAAGATCTGCTGAATCGAAGTGACGGCGCCCGGAGTGCATTGGGGCATCGTGGTTATTTGCTCACTTGCGGGGCGACAAATCAGAGTGCCGGTGCCCACGGTGGCTCCAAACGCCCCGCCAGAAGTACTGTCAGCAAGCGAGAACGGCAGGCCGCTCTGATAAGTGACGATGCCGCTAATTGCCCAGCCCTTGAAGAACTGGTTCTGGAAGAAGTTATTTTTCGGCACTGGAATATCGTACGAGTAACTTACGACCAGCCGGTGTGGCCGATCAAAATCACCACGGGCCTTGTTAGCCAGAGACAGGCTCGAGTTGTTGAGGATGTTACCGCCACCTTGCCCATTACGAGTTGCGTTGAGTTCGTCCGTGCTGTACGAGCCACTGACGTTGTCGATCGTTTTGGAAAAAGTGTAGGCCGCCTGGAAGTACATCCCGCGGCTGAGACGGCGCGAAACCGTAGTTTGCAGGGAATTGTAAGTGGCAAACCCGATGTTTCCTGAATAACGCGAACCGCGTACCCTCGAGAGCCCGAGGATCTGGTGGCGCAAGGCTTCGTTGTTCACCGTATTCGAGGTGATGGAATAGCTGGCGCCGTTGATGTCCCGCACGGTAACCGGCGTCGCAGGGCTCGCTACGGTCGCGAGGTACGGATCCCAGATGCCCAGGCCGCCCACAAAGTGTGATCCGATGTAGCCCACTTCAGCTGCCCAACCTCTTCCGAGTTCTCGCTGAACCGTGAGGTTCCATTGCTGGGTGTAGGGCGTGTAGGCACTCGCCGGAACGCTGGTAAACGAAGCCAGGTTGATCGAACAGTTGGTAGCCGTGCCGCCAAAGTTCGCACAGGCCTGGCCGGCTTCGTTGACGAAGATTGGCCCGACGTTGGGATCATTAACATCCAAAGGACCGACGCCGCTGATGCGCCGCAGTCCGGCAAACCGGCTGGCTTGCGGAATGAACGCGGTGGCGATGGCCGAAGGAGGTGGAATGCTGGCGAACGGGTTCTGTAATTGAAACGAAGTTGGAGTGGTCGTGCTCGAAAGAGGCTGCACGGTAAACGGCGCAGCCAGCGAATTCTGCAAAATATTCTGGTTCGAGAGTCGCTGGTAATAGAGACCGTAACCGCCGCGGAGTACAGTTCTCTGGTCACCCGTGAGGTCATAGGCAAAGCCAAACCGCGGAGCAAAGTTATTGCCGTCGAAGCAGCTTGCCAGGGCGCAGTCTTTGACACCGGGTGTGCCGACGAAACCGGAAAGATTGACCTTTTCCGGGAACAGGAACGGGTTCCGGCCCTGAGCGGCCAGCTCCGGACTAAAAATACCGGCTCGATAAAGTTTGTCGTGACCAAAGCTCATACCCTCCCAACGCAGACCGATGTTGAAGGTCAAACGTTGAGACCAGCGATAGTCATCCTGAAAGAAGCCGGAAAAGTCCGTGGCGATGAAGTTTCGCGCCGGATCTCCGAAGGCCGATTGAATCGCCGTCACGCGGCCCTGAAGAAAATTCTGGAATGCCGTAAATGCATTACCCGCTCCCGTGGTCGCGGCGGTGGTAAGTGATCCTCTGACTGCAAAGTTGTTGAAGCGATTCAATTGATACTGGACAGCTTCGCCACCAAACCGCATTGTGTGCTTGCCTTTGGTCCAGGAAAAAGTATCGACCATGTTAAAGGTATTTGACACCGTCCCACGGTCATCGTTGACTCCCGTACCGAGCGTAAACAGTCCGCTTACGGCAAACTGATAAATGCCCGGGAACTGTGCGCTATTGCCCCGTTGCGCGCCAACGTCCTGAAGCGTGATGAGATCGGTGGGAATGTTGGCGAACAGGAAACGGCTAAAACCGAAACGAAACTCATTGACCTTAGTGGCGCTGAAATTATGCGTTTCGGTCAGCGCAAAGAAGCGATTCCACTGAGTGTCAGTGCGCGGGAACGCCAGGTTGCTGGCTGTGCCGAGCGGCTTGGTCGCGTCGCCCTCGTCCCAGAACCAACGACCGGCGATGTGATCCTTGCCGCCGCGCATATCGCGGTCATAGCTGATCGTATACTGGTTATCACTGACCGGCGCAATGCCGTTGAAGGTGCAAGTGAAAGTCGATTGAGTTGCGCCGACGGTGGGATTACCGCACCCTCCTTGTCCGGGTCGCGGAATCGCGAAGGCGCCACCATAGATGTTGCTACTCAGGTTAAGAATGTTTACAGCGATCGGATCAATCTGGGCGGGTGTTAACTGCACAGTCTGTCCGGGATAGACACCCGCAGCCAGCAGCGCGGCTGAGGTAGTACCGTCGGGGTTGCGCGGAAACGTCGGAATCGTCGGCGTAACTACCGAGCCGGCGGGATCGATCCCATTGCGCGCGCGCACTCCCTGGTAATTGAAGAACCAGAATCCGCCCAGCTTGGGCAAAGGACCACTCGCGTCGCCGCCGAAAACATTTTGCAGTAGGCGGCCTCGCCGTTTCCCCTGGCGATTAAAGAAGAATTCATTCGCGTTCAAAGCATCGTTGCGATGCGACCAGTAGCCTTCCCAATGGAAATCCTTCTCGCCGGATTTGATTACCAAGCCCAGCGCGCCGCCGCCTTTGCTTCCCTGTGAAGCATCGTAAAGCGAAGTCGCCACCTTCATTTCCTGAAGCGTGTTTGGGTTGGGCAACGGCACGGTGTCAAAGTGCGCGAGATTGAAGTCGTTGACGTTGATGCCTTGCAACGAGACGCTGTTGTTGCTGGTGCGCTGACCGTTCACTGTGACATCGGCCGTGCCGCGCCCGGCGGAACGAACGTCAGTTGGTTCACCGGTCACACCAGTTGAAAGATTAAGCAGGAACAGAAAGTTAGGTGAGGCCAGCGGCAAAGTGCGAAGCGTTTGACCATCCAGTGCCTGGCCGGTGGTTGCGCTTGAAGGATTGATGAGGCTCGGCGTGGCTTCGACCTGGACTACTTCTTCGATGCGGCCGGCTTCCAGCGCTACATTCTGTCGCGTCGATTCAGTGATTCTGACCTCAACGTTCGCGACGTTGGCTTTCTTAAAATTAGATGCTGAGATTTCGAGACGATATCTTCCCGGAGGTAAGAGCGTCACCGCGAACGCGCCATCGCTGTCGGTGGTCAGTGAGCGGACGGATTTACCGGTTGCTTCACTGATGACTTCGACTGCGGCCCCGGCCACGACGGCGCCGGTCTTGTCCGACACTACACCGGTGATGCCTCCTGTTTGAATTGCCTGTGCCGAGACCAAAACGCACAGCAGTCCCAGCAGTAAACCGCTTGCTAGAAAGCGAAGTACACAACGCATTGCTGCTTCCTCCTTATTTGGTTTTTCTTTGAGGGGCCGAACAAATTTTCGGCAGTTTAAACCGATTCGTGGATTCGAAAACGATCCAACCTTGTGTTCAAGGAAACTGTGATTTCAGACTAGGCAAGCAATGTTCCGCCGAGCTCAGAACGGAATTTTGTCGTGAAGTCCGGCGAACCGGAAAAAGCGCTGAGCCGGTCCCGTTTTAAGGGGCCGAGAAAATGGTTTTCATCCGATTTCTCGGATTAGGCGGGTGCTTGATTTTGAGTGCTTCTTGAGCAACATGCCGGCGGATGAGCACCGGCCTGGTTGACTCAGAATTCCAGCTCGCCCTTATACATGAGATTGGCGATCTTGAACCGTCGTTCGATCTTCGAGAGGCTGGGAAACTGCGCGACAAAATGAATCTCGCCGCTGTTCGCGTCGAAAAATGGCTTACCATCAGGGTTCTTGAGGAAGATAAAGCGCGCGCCAAAACCGTCTTTGCCCGGCGGCACATATTCTTCGAGAAACAGCTGTTTGCCGTCGTTGCGTTGGAGGTAAGTATTGTTCTTAAGGGTGGAGGTTATGTTACTGGCGAATGCCTGCATGACCGCATTGCCGTATCGCTGATCGTTGGATTCATAGACTACGGTAAAAATGATCGAGTCCGGCGATGTTGTTTCAGCGAACTGGCGCAGCCGCTCGAGGGCTGTGTCCGGTAACTTTTGTTGTAGCATCAACTGTCGCGCCAACGCTCCCCGGATGGGCCGAGCCGAGAAGAGTCGCACGAAATACTTTACGTTGATTGATTGGTTAGTGGCCCCGATTGTCTGACGAGAAGCATCGTTCGCCGGGCCGGCCCCCGGGCTCGTCGGCTTGAACATCATTTCCGAAGTGTCTGTTTCGTTTTGAACTTGGGCCCAGGGCGAGTTGTTGAGCATCTTCTGGACCTCTTCCTTGGTCCAGTCAGTCCATGGCTTATCTGCCTTTTGCGCCAGCGCCGTTGAGAGCACGAGCGACAGGGCCAGGATGATCATCATGAGGCGTGCGGATTTTTTCATGGCAGTACTCCTCGGGGCAAGAATTGAGAGGTCTCAGTATTCGAGTTTTTGATCAAAGACCATCTCTCGAACTTTGTAGACCATATTGATTTTGAACGAGTCGTTGAACTGAGCAAAGAACCGGACGCTGCCGCTATCGGACTTCAGAAACGGTTCGCCATCCACCAGCCGGGGGAAAATGAATTTGGCTCCCAGGTTGTCGGAAATCGGCGCGATATACTGCATCAAGAATACGCGTTTGCCATCCTGCCGCTCGAGGTACGTCGTGTTCTTCAGGGTGCCGGTAGTGCCACTGTTGATGGCTTGCATGATCGGTCCCAAAAGCCGTTGGTCTGTAGAATCGACCTTGACTGCAATCACTACATAAGGACCGAAGTCGCGCTCGACAAAAGCCTGCAGCTGATTGGCGAGTTGTTCATTCGGCTCGCGCTCAGACGACAGAATTATTTTCGCAAAAGCCTGACGAACAGGCCGGGCCGAAAGAAAAGAGATCCGGTAACTTGTGTGAACTTCTTCGTTCAACGCGCCACGGTCCGCGCGATTGTTGTTTATCGACTGCTGACCGCTGATCGCCCCTTTGTTCGTCGATTGAGCCACCGAAGAAGTTCCCGGCCGCGTGGGAGAATAGAACATCTCAGAGGCGTCGGTATCGACTTGCGTATGCGACCAGGGAGAATTGGTTAATACCCGCTCAGCATCCTTACGCGGCACTTCCATCCAGGGATAGTTTGCCTTTTGGGCCGAGGCCGCGATTGTCACAAACAGCAACAGCGCGACCGCGGCCAGGACCGCGAGTCGATAGGGGTGAGGCCATGTTTTCATCAGTACTCCAGCTTGCCGTCGTACATCATTTCGGCGACTTTGAAACGCCGGTTAAGTTTGACGGTCTTTCCTATTTGAATGTTGACGCGCAGCTCGCCGCTGTTGGCGTCAAGGAAGGGCTGGCCGTCAAGCATTCGCGGAAAGATAAACTTCGCGCCCATCCCGTCCTGAACCGGCGGCTTGTAGTCCATTAAAGCCACGCGCTTTCCGTCTTTTCGTTCCAAATAAGTGGTGGTTTTGAGGGATTCAGCATCCGCGGCGGAAATTTCCTGCATGACTGACACTTTACGCGCTTTGTTGCTGCCATCCAGAAGGACCGTCACGACGACCCATTCACCGAAATCGCGATCGACGAAGGTACGGAGCTCGGCAACTTTTGCGGCCGGCGTCTCAGGGTTTTGCAGTTCAAGTCGGCGGATGAACGCTGCTCGAACCGGCTTGGCGGTGAGAAATGCGACCTTATAAATAGTCGACAAGGCGGAACTGCTTTTCCCCAGAGTTTCACCGCTTTCCGTTTTCTCAGCAGTTCCGAGATCGGCTGCCTTGCGACTCTGGGTCGTGGTTATGGCGCTGCCTGCCTGCGTTTCTGTGAATTCCGTCTGGCTTTGGGCCCAGGCCGAATCGGTTAACACCTTTTGCACGTCCTTTTCATTCCATTCCGTCCAGGGCTTCGTTTTTTGACCAAACGCCGAAGCGTTGAGCAGAACCAGCGCAGAGCAGATGAACAAAATTCTCTTCATCGTGGGCTTCTCCTTGAAGTGATTAGTTATTGCGGAAACAAACTTTTTCAGATTGCATCCTCAACCATCGCTAATCCGGTGGTCAGGTCGAGGGATTACACGGATAATCATTGAAAGTCGAAAACCGATCCGAGCCATGATCCAGGGCAAGGTCGCGACGCACATAATCAAGGTGAACTACCGACATCAGCAAAGTCGCGCGTTCATCCACCAGACGCAGAGTCAAATCGCGAGCGCGAATTTTTTCAGATGCAAGGTCGGAAAGCAAGTAATGATGGCACCCGAAGGGCGGCACCTCATCTAATTCAATTCGGGCCACCAAACCACCAGATGCAAAAATCTCGAGTGCCGGGTGGCCGGCGATGGCCTGATCGTCAATGTTAATGATTCCGATTACTTCATCGCGAACCTTGCGCGCGCCGTTTTGTTCATACCGCGCGCCACACGCGATGTAATCCGTGGCCAGGTTCTCGCGTTGTTTCGGCAGTTGATAGCCGCGGGCTGATTGCAGCCCCGGTCGAAAGTGAGTGAAGGCTTGCGCGGCCCATTCCCGGGCGGAAATCTCAACCTTCATCAGTGTGTGATTGGTTGTCGGAGCAACTGCCAGAGACAGCCCGCCGGCAAACTTCGTTGGCAAACGAAGTTGCGCGCAATCAAAGACACAGCTTTGCATCCCGCCCAGTTTGATTACGCCACGCTCGATCTGTTTTTGAGCAATGCCGGGAGGCAGCGTGGTTTCGGCAGTAGTTTGCCAGACAACATTGCCGGCCGGATCTGTGATCAGAGGGTTGAGCCAGAGATGTTCTTCCAGCGGCGCGCCCGAGCTGAAGTGAAAACGCGAATTCAAAGTCACACCGCCGATTTGTTTTGAGCGAAACACCAGCGGCGTGTAGAGAATGTTCTTCGCGCGAAAGCGGCCCGCGGAATCGAATGGCGCCGGAGCGGGCCTGGCTTTGAAAGGGGCCTGATGAATCGGATGCTCGACGCTGAAACGAACGCCGCCGGCGCGCCTGAGCATCAGGTACGCAAAGGCTTTTTGCGCGCCCTCCTGGTTTGCAACGGCGATAGTTCCTCCGTCCCTGGTTAACTTTGGCGAGGCGCTCTCGTCTTTTTCTCTCCGGGGGCCGAAAATCGCGCCAGGATCTTCGGTAAATTCACCGCGCCGCAAATCGAAAAGCAACGAGGCGCCCGGTAGCAACTGGTAGGGCGCTGATCGCAGCGCGACTCCCATCTGATCGTAGATGGCGATTGAGCCCGCGCTTCGTTCGGGGTTGGGATTGAAGAGACTAAACAGCGCTTCGTACTCGGCCAGGGGTGGAAAAGGCATTGAATAGAAGAACGCCGTCGGCCGTTGCCATTGCAGGGGATCGGGGTTCGCATGAACGTTATCGAACGAGTTGTTGGTCTCCCAACGAATGAATGCTGAGCTGAAGAGATCGCTGGCATGCATCGGCTCGCGGCTGTTGGGTCGCAGTCGGATTCTCATCCCGCCCCAAAATTGTTCGTCGCTGCCCAAAAGGTCGCGAACGTCTATGGTCGTGGTTTGCATCGCCGGAACCATCAGACGTTTGGCGATGCCGTCTTTCCCGATGGGCTTGCCGGTCGAGTCATAGAGATGGAATTTGTATTCAGTCGAGTCCGCACCACCCTCATATCCTTTGGCGCCGAAGAAAGTATCCGACGTCAGAAAGATCGCTGAGCGAATTCCTCCCGGGTCGTTCACTATGAAAGGCGCACAGACGTCGAGCCAGCAAACCTTTGACGACGCCGGCGATTTGTACTCCTGGGATTCAGAGTTGGAGGAAGCGATTAAAGGAAGGCAGGCAGCACCGGCAAATGCTCCCGGCAGCAGCGTCAGAAAGGATCGCCGTTTAAGAGTTGGCTTGTCAGAATTGGGGGGCATGGCTTGTCGAAAAAAGTTGAGGAGAGCAGGAGTTCTGCTCTCCTCCCTTTTGAAACCCCAGGGCTGACTTCCGCAGTTAGAAGTTAAACCTGAGAACGAGTTGGACGAGACGGCCACCGGGATCGTTGGTGGTCGAGATGTCCTGATAAGCGGCGGTGTAGCGTCCAAAGGTGGCTGCGCCCAGACCGCCGAGTGCGTTAATTTCACTGGCTGCCGTCCCAACGACCCAGTTGATGTTGTTGAAGGCGTTCAGGGCCTCGGCACGCAATTCGAGATTCATGCGTTCCGAGAACCTGATTCGCTTCGTCAGGCTCAGGTCAAAGCGGAAGAACGCCGGTCCTTTGAGAACCAGGTTGTTGTATCCGCATTGTCCGGTGTAGCCCGACTGGCAATTGCCGAAGCCGGCTGGAGCGATGAACCGACCGGACGGTGCGCCCTGGGTATAGACTGCGCCGGCCGCCGTGAAGGTCGTATTGTTGGCTCTGAACGTATTGATACGGACCTCCGCCGGCAGAAGGTAGACTTCCCGGGTATTCGCGGTGCCGTCTGAATTTCGCTCATTCCGGTAAATACCGACCATGTTTTGCAAGTCCCTCGTGGTCATACCGACAACCTGAACGTTGCCCAACGAGAAGGGCGAGCCGCTCTGGACGCGGACATTACCGTTGAAGGTCCAGTCGCCCAGCAGACCATTTACCAGGCCATGCGCATCGGACATGAACATCTTGCCGCGTCCGAAAGGCAGTTCGTAAATAAAGTTGGTCTTGAAGGCCTGGGTGACGTCGAACGGAGCGAAACTCTTGCGCAGATGGTAATCGCGCTGACTCGCGGGCTGATCGAACAAATCCGCGTTGCTGGCGTAGCCGTTAACCAGTGCTTTGCCGAACGTGTAGTTCGCCTGAATCAACAAGCCGTCCGCCATGCGACGACGAAATTCAAGTGTTACCGCGTCGTACCAGGTTTGCGAGTTATTGTTGACCAGGAAGGCGCCACCGCGTTTGCCAGGGTTCACCACAAAGAAGTTCGATGGCACTCCCCAGGAAGCGCGGTTGGGACCAAAGGCCGCTTCATTTCCGGTTGAAGCCATTGAGCCCCAGAAACCGGCGCAGCAGCGGCCAGCGCCCACGCTCGGGTTGTTAGGATTGAGCAGCGCCAGGAAACCTGTGTTGGCATAGAAGGTTGACGTGTAATGAGCCGGATTGTTTGGATCCTGCTGGACACCGCCGACCGTTCTGAGCTGATTATTCATGAAGATGATCGGCAGTGGGGAAGTTCCAGTCCCCGGGCCGAAATACCTCATGGTAAATCCACGGCCGTTCGCCAAATTCGCCAGGGTGTTCGCCTGAGCCAATTTGAATTCGTTAAGAGCGCCGTTTTCGAAGACATTTACCTCATTGAGATCGGTTTGCCTCCAAAGCTGGTGTCCCCGATTGCCAATGTAGCGAACCTCAAATACGTTGTCCTTGTTGATTTCCCGCTGAATGCCCATCGACCACGACTCGACATAGCCGGTCTTCAGGTCGGGTAGAAATGCATTCACGCCGTCGGTAATAGCTCCCGTATTTGGATAGGTCGGGGTGACGGGAAGTGTTGTCGGCGCAGCCGGCAGTCCACTGCGCAAAAGATTACCGAAGGTCAATGGGAACGGGGTTCCGGTGATATTTTGGGTGGCTGAGAGGGTTAGTCCCGGATTAGACGACATGATGCTCAGGAATGTGTTTATGCCTTCCCGCACATAGGCCATCGAGAAACCTCCGCGCAGCACAGTCTGTCCCGAATCACCGAAGAGTTTGCGGAATTTGTCGCCCTTGAAATTTGGACTCCAGCTAAATCCCACGCTGGGGGCAACGTTACCGTATTGCGTCTTCCACGTGCTTTGGCCCTGTGGGAATTGCGTGTACTGGCTGGGCGCTCCGGTCAAGGTGCCTGGCTTGAACATATTGCCCTCACCCGACTCGCCAAACAGACCCGCATACGAGACCTGGGAGATCGAGTCATTCAGTGAGTAAAACGGCCCCTGAACCTCCCAGCGCAGGCCTCCGGTTACGGTAAGATTTGGACGCACGCGCCAGGTGTCCTGGCCATAGATGCCCCATTCAGTTTGCCGTGCTCGGGTGACAACGTCACCCTGGAGGGTGTACCGGCCAGTCGTTTCGCTCAAGGCTTGTTGGCGAGTAATCGCCGAAATACGGCCGACCAACCCTGCGTAGAAAGTTGCCGCCGCACCTTGCTGTCCTACCGTAGCATTCAGTGGTAAGAAAGCGTTAAAAATAGCCGCGTCCGGCGCGAGGGTCGAACTGATGCCAAAAGCGACCGTCGGCACGACTACCTGACTGGTGCTCCAGGTGCTGACCCGGGTGAGGTTGAAACCAAAGTTGAACGAGTGATTACCGCTTACCCAGTTCAGGTTGTCGTTGAATTGCTGCACCGGCGTATTGCGACGTGATGGGCTGGTGGTGACGGTGGCATTGGTAATGCCTAAGGCGCCGTTAAGGTTCAGCGCTACTCCGCCCTGATTACCGAATTGGGCGGGCGTTACTTCGCTAAAGAAGAACGCCGTTCCGCCCTGCAGGCCAAACCGCGCCTCGTTAACGAGGTTTGGACTGATCGTCCAGCGCCAGGCCGAAGAGTTCGAAAAGCGATTCGATCGCTGGCTGCCATGATTCGGAAAATCCGGAAACGCTGGATCGACATTGTTAAGAAAATCGACTATGCCATCGAACTGCTGATAGTTCGTAATGTTCTCCAGGTGGTGGTTCTTGCCCAGGTTGGCGTCAAGCCTGACAGTGGGGAAACGGCGAGTCTGTCCACCAATGTTGAAGAACGTGAACTGGTTAACGTTCGGCGCTCCGGCGGGGTTGGTGAAAACCGCGTTCACGCTTTGCGCTGCACTGCGCATGCTTCCCAGGAGCGTGCCGATCGTTGGATCGACCGTGCCCGCAAATCCGGCTGCCGCGGCCATCGTCAGAACGTTGACCGAGCAAGTACGAGTTCCGCCTGTGGTGCAGGTAACACCCGCCGGAGGCACGTACGCAGCACTGGTCGTTTGGAATTTAAAAATCCCGCTCGCGGCTTCCGTAGTGAGCAGAGTTCGCGTGCGCGGAGAGCTTTTTTCCGGCAACCGATACTCTTCGTAATTGATAAAGAAGAAAGCCCGGTCTTTTCCGCTCCACACCTTGGGAAGCGAAATCGGGCCGCCTACCTTGCCGCCAAACTGATTCAGCAGGATACGCTGCTGTGGAGCCCTGCCAGTTACGGGATCCGCCGCCAGATCGCGATTGTTGAACCAGTAGTTTGCGTTAAGAATGGGGTTGCGGTGATACCAGTAGATGCCGCCATGATAATCGTTCGAACCGCCCTGGGTAACGAACTTAATTTGTACCGCGCCTTCGGACGAACTTTCCGCACCGGGGTTCGAGGTTGAAATCGTTACTTCCGACATCGCGTCCGTGCGGGGGCGAATATACGTGAAAAAGCCGTCACTCGATTTCAGCAAGTTGTCCTGAACGTTGATGCCATCAAGCGTAATGTTGAGCGCGCCCTTGGGTAAACCGTTGACTGACGATGTACGCGGACGGCCCGGCGTGGTCGTGCCCGGCAACGCCAGGACGAGGTCGAGAGCATCGCGCGAGACGGTCGGAATGTCGGTAATCTGGCGACCGGTTAACGTTGTGCCAATCGTCGCGGTTTGCGTCTGAAGCAATTCACCACTGCCAACGATGGTCACGGTTTCGGCTTGTGAGCCGATTTCCAGCGTGACCGCGATGCTGGAAGGCTTGCCGACGTCAATCTTGACTCCGGTCACTTTGGCTTGCTTGAAGTTCTTGACAGAAATCGTGGCCGTGTAGACGCCGCTGGCCAACGACGGAATTGTAAATATACCTTCATCGTTGGTCTTGGCGGTAAACTCCTGGCCGGTTTCCGCACTCTTTACTGTTACCGCAGCGCCGGGAACGACTGCCCCGGTCGGGTCAGTTACTGTTCCTGTCAGCGACGAAGTGGTCTGTCCAAAGACCGGGAGACCACCGACGGCAACGAACGCGAGAACGAGAAAAAACTTCGAGAACAAATTTCTCATTGGGCTCCTCCGAGAATGGTTAGCGGCCCAATCAATCAGACTGATTGGGCGCGAGTTAGTTTTCTTGACTGTTCGCGAGCACTTAGAAGCTCAGTTCTTGATTATGATAATTAACTGAAGGACTACCAGCATGAGGCAAAAAGCAATTGATGGGCCAGCAGGATGCGTTGACATAAAGCGTTTATTTATGGCAATTACCGTCAAAGCCGGAGCTGCGAGGCCCACGCTGGCCTTCGAGTTTTTGAATATTCGTACAAATAATCGGATGCTCGATCCGGAGACAACGCCGTTATACGAGAGGTCTTATAAGCGGCGTATTTAGCGGGCGTGGTTTTGAGAACGCTTGTTCTGACGGATCATATTACGCACTTGTTCTGCTTCTTTTGCTTTGGGAGCAAGTCTCAGGTAGGTTTCGAACTCGGCCACTCCTTTTTCGCGTTCGCCTAGCTGGAAATAGATCGCTCCCAGGAACCGGTGGGCATCCTTCACTTCGTCTCCCCCTAAAGCAACCGCGCGGGTTAGATGAACCTCAGCGTCAGCAAAGCGACCCAGGTTGGCCAGCGCCTGACCAAGGTACAGATGGCCATTTGCTGATTGGTCTCTCTGCTTCAGGGCCGTCTGCAATTCCGTTACCGCCAAATTGAACTTGCCCATTACCGTAAGCAGAATGCCATGGGTAAGCAGCGGCGTGGCTGATTGAGGAGCCAGCTTCAAGGCTTTCGCCAATGCTTCGTCCGCCTTGTCCAGCTCGCCTAGCCGCAGGTACTGAAGTCCCAATTCATTGAATGCGAGCATGAAATCGGAGTATTCCGAAATCGCCTGTTTCAACTGTTCGATGGCAGCTTTATTGTTCCCGGCCTGAGCTAGTGCCTGGGCCTTATCATAAGACGCTCGAGCGCGTGGCGGCACGTTGGCAAACTCGGCATTCAGAACTCCGGTTCTGGTTTCAGCTCGTCCCTTCAAATTCAGTCGGATACTCAAAAAAACATTCTGCGGCGCCGTCCCACGTGGCTGAATGACCGTCACCGTTTGCGAGAAAGGTTCAAAATCCGGCTCCTTATCGATTACCACGACAAAGTCACCCGGGGGAACCTGACGAAACACGAAGTTTCCGCTATCGTCGGTCGTCGAGATTTGGTCTCCTCTGGTCATAGTTCTTAAGCGAACGGAAACGCGCCTCGCGATACGCTGTCCGGTTGAGGAGACGATCATGCCGCTGATTTGGTTATTCCCCCCAAAACCCGTATCGGTTGATGCTGACCCCTGAGGAATACCCTGCGCGGTTACCCGAACAACGAGAAAGAGCGAAAACAAAACCACAGATAATCCTGGTCCACCGATAATTTTCTTTAACATAATACCCACCTCAATCGGAGTATCGCATGGTGCGTCTTTGGGGAATTCTTCGGACTGAGTATGTCTGACTTAGGGCGGCCATTGAACATCGTAGGATGATAATGAAAAGGGCGTTGCCGAAATCTCCGACAACGCCCAGAAAAGGGATCGAACCGCGGAGGCAGATCCGCAAAAATCAACTTCGTCGGACTAGAACCGCAGTTGCGCGATGATGTTCATCTGGCGTGAGTTGCCACGCTGCAAAGTAACTCGACCGAACGACTGCGAATCAAAGTTAATGACGTTTGTGCCGGCATTATTGGCGGCATTAGCCGGAAAGACGAAATTCGGATGGTTCAGGACATTGATTGCCGTGCCCTTGATCTCGAACTTGACTGTTTCCGTAATCCGGAAGCGCTTGGTAACACTCAAGTCGAAGTTGAAGTAATTCGGGCCGTTGAGGCTGTTTACCGGGAAATCGCCAAAGGTGCCCGGGGCCGGAGCGGTCATCAAGCCTGGCTTAAGTACCGCCGCGGTAGCCTTGCCGTTGACGATTGTTTGGGTAAGAAGATTCGGGTTGACATAGAACAGGCCGGTTGAGGTTTTGTAAATCCCCACGTTCTTCTTGAACTCTTCGAACGTAATACCGGTGAGTTGCGCCCCGATATTAGCCGTGCCACTGTTGAATGTTGACCGGCCTGAGCCCACGTACCATGGCGCACCAGTCGCCCAGGTGACAATAGCTCCCACACTGAAGCCACCAACGAGGCTATCAGCAAGACCATTGGCACCGGTGAAGAACTTCTTACCCTTTCCGAATGGAAGATCGTAAATGCCGTTGGCGACAAACCGTTGGGTCTGGTCCTGGATCGAACGGCGATAATCCGCCTTTGGATTGCGCAATGTCAGGCGAGAGACCAGATCGCTCTGGTTGTTTCCCTGGGCATCGACTGCGTCACCCATTGCCTTGCTCCAGGTGTAATCCGCCTGGAACTGCAATCCGTTTGAAAAGCGGCGGCGAAGCTCGATTTCCATCGCGTTGTAGTTGGATTTTGCGTCGTTGGCCAGGATATTCACAAAAGCCGCATTTGGATTTGCCATGAAGAAGTTTCCCGCCAATCCAAGTGCCGGGTTTTCGCGATTAACCCTGTAAGTTGTACTGGTTGCCAACGTGTTAGCAAAGGCACCGACGTTGTTGTTGGTCAAGTTGGTGATAAACCCCGAGTTGGTAAAATCTGCCGCGCGGCCCGTGAAGAACGCGTTGAAGATCGGAGTAGCTACCTGTCCCGCCAGACCACTGTTAGCAAAGCCACACGCCCGTTGGCCCGCGCCGCCGCAGGCACCAGAGGCGAGGTCAAGAGCATAATTCCTCTGGGCGCTCTTGAATTCGTTCAGGAACCCATTCTCGAAGATGTTAACTTCGTTAATGTTGTAAGCACGCCATTGATTGGGTGAGTAGTTGCCGACATATCGGATCTCAAGCGCAGTGTTGTGAAAGATCTCGCGCTCGATTCCGAAATTCCACTGGTGCACGTAGGCGGCACGAAGGTTTGGATTTGCTGTCCACAGGCCGCTGGCGTTATTCGTCAGGAAATTCTCTCGATCAGAGATCGGGATTTTGAACGTCGGGAAGATCAAAGGCACACCTCCGGGACCGAGCTGGCCCAGAAGTTGATTCGAAGGTGGACTGGCGCCCAGCGGCGATGTGTTAGCCGTCTGGATTAGTCCGGGATTGGTGTTCCCGGTGCCCAGGAGGTTAGTGAAGGTCGTGACCCCGTCATGAAGAAAGCTCATCGAGTATCCGCCACGAATTGAGCTGGTACCTTCATCACCAAACAAACTGTGGAGAAGTCCTGACTTAAAGGCAGGCGAGTATGCCACACCGAAGAACGGTGCAAAGTTGTTCCAGTCATTCTTGTAAAGGCCGATGCCGGTATCGCCGCTGACAAATACCAGCGATGCGAAGGGCTGCGTCTGACTGCCAGCAGGTGCCGTCGGCTTAAACAGATTGTTCACGCCCGAAACGCCCCAGATAGAATCAAAGTTTGCTGGCTGAATGGCCAGGCCATTCGGAACGGTCGGAACACCCATGTAGTCCCAACGTACGCCATAACTCAGCGTAAAGTTACTTCTCAATCGCCACTGATCCTGAGCGAAGAGCGCCAGATCTTTTCCCTGTACCTGTCTTAATCGGGTGTAACCAGGCACAAAACCGGAGGTCGGACTCTGGACATTTAGAGTCTGGGCCGCGCTTCCCAAGAGGCCGGTTATCGCGCCATAGACTGTATTAGCAGCAGTCAAGTTTGCGGCGGAAGCTCCAGGCAAATTAGTAGCTATCGTCAAGTTGGTGTTGTTAGCTGTATTCGCCGCGATTGGACCAATCTGGTTCAATTGGACGATACCGGCGTCGTTCCGGCTGATGCCCAGGACGTTCTGCCAGTCCATGCCAAACTTGTACGCGTGATTACCTTTAATCCAACTGAGGTTATCGGTTATCTGGTGCACGATGGTGTTTCGCGGCTGAGGCAGGAACGTGTTGTCATAGTTTGTGAGCACGCCCGGTAGCGAGATAAATGGAACGGTCTGTTCCTGGTCGCGGTTGAAATCTACCGGAGCCCATTGGCGGCCATAACGGAGGACGTTGGTCACATGGCTTCCAAATGTTGACACCAACGCCGGCGTGACCAGGTTTCGGGTTGACGCCTGAAACCCATTTACGCCGCCCGGAAATGGTGCTTCCAGTCCGTTGGTAGTGACATCGGGGAACGTTCTGGTAATGACCCGGCTGAAAACAAATTCAACTTTATGCGAACCCAGGTCCCTGTCCTTAAAGATCTGGTGGTCATACCGGAAAACGTATTTATCGTTCGAGGTAAGTTGTTCAGCGTTGAAAGTGAAGCAACTAATATTGAAACCGTCACCGCCACAGCCCGAATTATTGTTGGGAAGTGGTATCTGGTTTATATGGGCGGTCATGAGCGGATTCAGCGTATGGAAGGGAACGGCGGCTTGGGTTAGCAGGTTGACCGTCTGATTGACACCGCCAGCCGTATAAGTGAATAAACCGTTCCGGGCTGACTGGGTCAGGACGGTGCGGTTACGCGAACGCGAGTCACTCTGGACAAACCTTTCGTACGAGAAGAAGAAGAACGCTCTGTCCTTTCCGCTTATGACGCTCCGGCCACCTTCGCCAAAGTGAGGTAAGTACATCGGCCCGCCAATGTCAAAACCATCGTAATGCTGGCGCAGGATCGGCTTGGCCGTGCCATTGGCATTGTTGAACCAGTTGTTGCCGTCGGTCCAACTATTAATAATTTGAAGGAATGCTCCTCCATGGTATTCGTTGGTACCACCCTTGGTTACCAGGTTGACCTGTGCGACGCCGCGGCCTGAGTCCGCTCCGGCTGTGCTGGTGGTAATGCTGAATTCAGAAGTGGAGTTCAGCGAGGGAGTAGTGATGGCAAAGAACGAACTCGTTTTCACGAAGTTGTCCATCGCGTTAATGCCATCCTGGGTGAGATTGACTGCCGTTTGCCGCAGACCGCTGACGGACGAACCTCGTACGTCGGTTCCGACTACCGCGATACCCGCCTGCAATCCAGCAAGATCAACCGGGTTTCTACCGACAAGCGGGAGATCGACCACCTGCCGGGTGTTGATAATATTGGTAACGCTTGGGCTGCTGGTATTGATGACCTCCTGGCTGGCCGAGACCGTGACTGTTTCACTCGCCGAGCCTATCTCTAACGGTATGGTGACTTCAGCAATCTGCGTCACCGAGATGATGATGTCACGTGACACTGCCTTCTTGAAACCTTTTGCATCGACGGTAATGTTGTATTTGCCAGGCTGTAGAGTTTGAAAATCGAATCTTCCTTCAGTGCTGGATGTTGTGGTGCGCTCGGCGCCCGTTTCGGGTTTAACCAGCGTAAGGGTTGCGCCGGCCACAACTGCGCCGCTGGGATCGGTAACCGTGCCGGTAAGACTACCTGTGGTCGTTTGACCGAAGGCAGTTGCCGCAAACAGGCAGGTCAAAAGTACCGCAAGACTTATCGGCTTAAAGCTTCTGCCGAACAAGATCGAGAAACTGCTAAATCTCTTCATGGGTCGCTCTCCTCCAGGGTTGTTTTTCTGACTGATCTGGTTATCCAGAAAGGGTAATTCGCAAAAAAGATTGCTGTGGTAAGACCTAAGCGTGCAAACAATGTGCCGCTGGAATTTTCACAAAATCGCAAAATTGCTTATGAAAATTGAGTCGCCCCCGAACAGCTCGTTTAAGATTTCGGATGATTATTCAAATGTCTGAATTCTGAAGAGAAATTTGGTAAGGCTAACGGCGTGTTTTCTATTTAGAGTTTGCCCTCGTTCGTGGTCAGTGCTGGGACGATTGCGGGAGCTCCTGCTTCTCGCCCGAACATCTGGCTTTCAGGCCGGTACACGATTTTTCACGCGGCATGTTCGAAACATCTTTGGGTTGGATCGGGCCGTGAATAATTGGCCCAAATGGTTGATTCCTTGAAATTGATCTCTATTCCCACTTGTGACACGATCTCGAAGCTTCCCTGAAAAACGGACAAACAGGCGGATACTTGACACCGGGGAGGAGTGTTTAAGATGAAAAGAATTGCTGCTTTCCTTATCTCTACTATACTTCTTGTTTCCAGCCTCGCTGCGCAGACACCACAGAACCCCGAGCCACCGATCGCACCCGAAGACATCATTCGCATCACCAGCTCGTTAGTGCAAACTGATGTGGTGATTGTCGACAAAGATGAGCATGTAATTCCCGATATAAAGCTCAGCGAAATCAAGGTCACCGATAACGGCAAGCGTCAGGATGTGAAGTTCCTTGAGTTCGTTGCGCCGGACGTTGCACCTCGCCTCGAAGGTAACCTGTCGATCGCCGGTCAGACAGTTGAGAGTGATGCTGCCCGAAACCTGAGCTCTGGAGAACTGCGGCGCGTGCTTGCTTTCGTCGTCGACGATTTAACCATCCCATATGAAGACCTTCCGAACGTGCGGAAGCTGCTAAACGACTTTGTAGACAATCAGATGGGCGAGGGCGATCTGGTCGCGATCGTGCGCGTCTTCGGTGGCAGCGGACTATTACAACAGTTTACTTCCGACAAGCGGTTGTTGCGCCGAGCAATCTCACTGATCACCCCGCAGTTAAGCGCGTACTCTGCGTTCGATAACCTGACCAGTGAAGAGAGGATCCGCCAGCAACTGATGAACATGAGTTCCGGATACGTGCCCGACAGTGGCCGTTCGGTAGATTCGATTATGGCCGCCAACTCGAACATCGACGGATCGAACGAAGCGACGACACGCGGCTTTCGCGTGCTATCCACTCTGGTAGCCGCAACTGAGATTACGAACTCGATGAAGTCGCTCCCGGGTCGAAAAGGTCTGGTGCTTGTTTCCGGCGGGTTGCCGTTAGCGGAAACGACGCAAGGGCAAGTAATGACGGGTGGGGGAGTTCAACGGGGAGTTCGGGAGCCTGCAGCACCGGTCAATATCACCGAAACGCGTTCGTATATTTCCGGCGTCGGTTATGTCCTGAGACAATTGGTCGATCGTGCAAGTCGTTCCGGTGTGGTCATCAACACCATGGACATACGGGGGATGCAAGCGAGCCGCGGCGTCTCTAAATTTACCGATCCGGGAAATGAAGCGCGCAGCGGCTTGATGGGAGATATGGAAGGTGGCGGCAACAGCTTTGGCCGCGCACCTAACATGGCGCAGTTCGATAATCTGGCGATGGACACCCTGACGGCTCATCAGGGCCTTGAGGCGCTCGCCTTAGCGACCGGTGGTGTTTCCGTAATGAACACAAACAATTTTAAGGAAGGCCTCGACAGGATTCTCGCGCGAAGCAGCTATTACATGCTCGCCTATACTCCGACCGAAGCGTTCGACAGCAAGTTTCATAAGATTGAGGTTAAGGTGACGCGTCCCGGTGCACGGGTATACGCCCGCCAGGGTTATGTGGCCACCGCCGACACGTCGGCTCGCGCGACCGAAACGCGCGAAGCAGCGATCGTGCGGGCCGCGATGTCGCCCCTCGCAAAGCGTGAGGTCGATCTGGCCGCCCGTCTTCAGTTCAGATTTCTACCCGACGCGCGCGCCCAAATAGACATCAACCTGCTGGTCAACGCGAACCAACTGACGTTCAAGCCCGGCGCGAACAATACTTACGAAGCTGATTTCGATGTAGTCGGATTTGTTTTGAACAATCTCGGTAAGACGCAGGGGGGATTTAGTCAGACCATCCACACCGCGCTGTCTGAGAAGGATTACCAACGGGCTCTAACCATTGGTATCAGCTATACCGCGCATGCGGAGCTGCCTGCCGGAACTTATCAATTACGTGCAGTAGTGCGCGATGGGGCCAGTGGCAAAATCGGTTCGGTTTCTCAATTTGTCGAAGTCACGGATCTCACCAGGAAACGGCTGACCGCCAGCAGTCTTTTCCTGTACGCGGTAAACGTGCAACCTGAAAGTAAGCCGGAACCGATGAATGCCTTGCGTCAGCTGCCACGCGCACAGGATTTGCGGTATGCGGCAATCATTTACAACCCGAAACTTTCGGACGGCAAGACCCAGCTCCGCTCCCAGACGATCATTAGTCGCGATGGAAAGATTGTGTATCAGGAACCCGAAGCGCCGATCACCTCAGCGGTTCAGGACAATCAAATGATGAAGGTGGGCCAATTGGGATTACAAAAGGCGCAGCCGGGGCACTACATGCTGACGCTCGTGGTAACTGACGTCAACGCCGACAAGCAATCGCGGACAATCATTCGTAATGTGGATTTTATGCTGACGCCATAGAAGGTTCGGCATCATTTCCGATTGTGAAGCAACTCATTCAGTTGCGGCTCGCTTCGTTTTTCATTTCAAGTCGGCAAGCATCTTCTTAACCAGCGGCACGTTGGATCCCGAAGGATCATCCTGCAAGTATCGCTGCAGAGAATTGATCGCGCTTTGCTTGTCGCCCCGGTTCAAATAAAGCGTGGCCACGTAAACGAGAGCGACAGAAAAAGGACGGCCGCCAAGATCATAGGCTGACTTCAACTCGCGCTCAGCCCGGGCATCGTCCTTGATACCAGCCGCGGCCATGCCGGCGTAAAGATGCGCCGCCGGCGACGACGGCTCCGAAGTAAGCGCCCGGTCAAGAGCGATCAATGCTTCCTTAAACTCGTTTTGCCGCGTAAGCACAATGCCGAGGTTCAGCTCGGGATTGAAAGAGGTCGGATCGATCCTGGTCGCGGTCCGCAGCGGCACCAGAGCTTCGTCGAGCCGGCCCAGTTCGAGCAACTGCGCACCCAAATCATTTAGGGCCATCAGGTATTCCGGATATATAGCGATGGCCTTTCGCAACGCCGCGATCGATTCCTCGTCTCTCCCTTCACGCGTGGCGCGAGCCGCGTTATCGAATTCACGCTTTGCCGCAGCCGGCACCTTTTGATCCAGCATTGCTACCGAAACGGTTTATCATTGCGGACCTCGTGCTTAACTGCTTTCGCTTTGAGCGTAAGAGTGACGAAGTTGGGAGTATTGGTGTGGACGATGATCTTCTCAGAGACAATATCGAATCGATCACGGCTGCGATCAGCTTCCACCTCGATCGTGTATTCGCCGGCGGCGACATGCTGCAATTCAAACCGGCCGTTGTTATCCGTGTAGGTAACATCCTTATCGCCACGGAGGACTTTGAGGGTAACCTTGACCGGCTCGGACAAAGATGATCCATCTGGCATCACCACCACGCCTCTGATGATCGCGTCTCCGAGGGAAGCTTGATCGGTCTTTGCAGGTTTACCAATTTGAGCTGAGGCGCAGGAAAAGCAGAGGGAGATGAGAAGCAGAGCTGGCAGGCGACTCTTCACTTTATTTGAAAGAAAAAAATGGGGAGAGCCGAAAGCGGCTCTCCCCAGGTGGTTAAGGGTGCCTGTTAGAAGGACAGGCGAAGGCCGAATTGAAGAACACGGCGTGACAGTTGGATGTCCGAGTTCTGCGCGAAGGAAGAAAGCGGAATGCCAGCGTCCTCGACGAAGAAGTCAGGCAGATAGCCGTTGAGGTTCACGCCATAGCCGGGATTCGGGTGGTTCAAGAAGTTGTAAGCTTCGGCCCGCAGTTCGAGCTGGAGCCGTTCTTTCAACTTGATCTTCTTGAACAAACCCAGGTTGAGTTGGTTAAGCATCGGCCCGACCAGCGAGTTGCGCGTGGCATTGCCGAACGGCGTACCGAAAATTGCCGCCGCGCCGGGCAGGTTCGCGACAAAGTGGACCTGGTCCGCAGTAACCGGAACAAAGTTCCCGTTCAGGTTGATTTCGTTGAACGAGTAGAAGCCGTTGGGATTGGTCAATGGAGCGTCAAAGATCAGGAAGGCGTCGGTCTGGCTGATGCCCACCAATCTGGGATCGGCGTTCGGGTTGGTGACAAACGGACGGTCACCCGAAGTCAGGTAAGTGTTGCCGAGACCCAGGACGCTGCCATTGAAGAACTGTCCTGGTGTATACGGCTCGCCGCTGACCAGCGTATAAACGCCATTGACTTGCCAGCCGCCCAGCAGGTGACCGACAAACCCTCTCTGCTCTTTATACCAGGGCATCTCCCAGATGAAGTTCGCCGAGAACGCGTGGCGACGATCAATCTGAGACAGCGCACGCTCGCAGTTATTGATGCAGAACGGATTCTGAGCATTAGGCGAAGCTACGTCGATAGCGAAGATTTCGCTTGCGTCGTCGATGGTCTTGCTCCACGTATAGGCAGCGCCGACTGACAATGCGTCGTTCATCAAGCGTGCGTTATAGCGGGTCTGCAGACCGTGGTAGTACGAATTAGCAGTGTTCGCACGCATGGTAATACCGGCCTGAGGCTTGATGCGGCCGTTGCAGGTACTCTCGTTAACAAATGGAGTCGCTGGATTGTCGGTGCAAACCTGCGGCACTACCCCGGCGGGCAGGAATTGCCGAAAGTTTGGCAGGTTGATTCCCGTTCCAAACCAATTGGGCAGACCGTTATAAAGAGGTCCGACAAAGAAGTTGTCGTTGATGTTTTGGAACAACCCGACCCCGCGGTTGCCGACGTAACGGACTTCAGCAACCTGGTTTCGCCCGAACTGGTGCTGAACGCCCAGCGACCACTGCTCGGAATAAGGCGAGTGGAAATCCGGAGCCACTGTTGTCTGCGCCAGGAACCGCGGATCGAGTTGACCCAGAGGCAGAACTCCGGAGGTCGTCGCGTTCTGTCTGATGATGTCGCCAAACGGATTGCCTGGCAACGGCAATGGCGAGGTCGTGGTGGACGCCAACGCGTTGGCCGAAGAAAGTGCAATCGCCGCCGAGAACGGCGCGCCATTCTGCACGTTCAGCAGAATGTTATAAAACGCCGCTTCGTAGGCGATCGAAAATCCGCCGCGAATAACGGTATCGTCAGTGCCGATTAGTTTGTGCAGGAAGCCGTGTTCAAAGCGCGGCGACCATGCGAAGCCGAATCGCGGTGCAAAGTTGTTCTTGTCCGCCGGAATCTGCGGCACTGTGGTAATGCTGAGCGGCAGCGAGGACAAATAGAAACGACCCGCACTGCTTTCACGCGCCACGCTAACGTCGTGCAGTTTATTGATTGGCTGACCAGTGTATTCGTAGCGCAGGCCCAGGTTCAGCGTGAAATTCGGCCGCACCTTAAAGTCATCCTGGATGAAGTAATACTGGTCGTCCTCAGTAAATGCGAGCGTCGGATCGCCACTGGTCAGCGAAATCCCGGAAGGCGCATTGTTGAGCAAGCGGGTGACTGAGTTATAAGCATAAGCTCCATTGAAGTTTGGCAGAAACGGAACCACTTCATTCAGATGTTTATACTCGCCGCCAAAAATGAAAGAGTGCTTGCCCTTCGCCCACGTCAGGTTATCGGCAAACTGATAAACCTTACCGACACGTCCCTGCGGCAGGGCGGTGGATGGGCCAATCGTCTGCAAAGCTGACGTCGTCTTGGTAAAGCCCAGCACGCCACCAAACGTGACGTTCGCCAGCGTTGAACCAATCTCCAGGGGACCAGGGACGCAACCAGGCGTCCTGGCATTGCAACCACCCCCGAACTCTACGTTGATCTTTTGATAGTAGGCTCTGAACTCGTTGACCATGGCATTGGACAACTCGCGGGTCCAACTACCGCCAAAGTTCTTGCTGCCTGCCGGAAGATCGCCGGAAAAACCATTAGCGTTAGCCAGATTGTTGCCGAAAATCTGAGTCTGGTGAAGGTTACGAACGGTGATGTTGTCCTTATTCGTGGGCTTCACATCAAAGCGGAAGTCCCAATAGTTTTCAGTAAACGGGGTCGAAACATTGCGCTCCGGGTTGGCCGCCTGGAACAGTGTCCCATTGAGATTGATCACGTCAAACGGCCCGCCGATTTGGAACGGTCCCTGGTCGCCGGGGCGTTGGGTGTTGCTAATGCGCGTCGCCGCGGGCAAAGCGGGGTTAATGAACACAGTACGTGCGCCCGTCAGGTCCGTGCGCGGAACGGCGCCCGGAATAGCAAAGGTGCTGTATTGAGTAATTGCCTGAATTGCGCCATTCCCGGGAAATGTCGCGAGCAAGCGCGGAAATTCAGACGCAACAAACGCGAGCGACGTGCTTTGCAAAGTAGCCGTCGCTGGGTTGCGAATACCCTGATAGTCAAAGTGGAAGAAGGCTTTGTTTGTACCCTTCCAAATCGCCTTACCACCTTCACCCGGAACCGGCAGATAAACCGGTCCACCAAGCTGGCCGCCGAACACGTTGTAGAGGCTGGGCTGCGGATCAGTGTCACCGCCCGCTCGCTCGAAGTTATTCAGCGTATCCAGGACCTTCCTGTCGCGATGATATTCGAACAACGAACCGTGAAAATCATTGCCCCCCCTTTTGGTAACGAGGTTGATGACCGCGCCCTGATTGCGACCATACTGGGCCGAGAAGTTATTCGTGATGACCTGGTATTCCTGAAGCGAATCCTGCGCATCAACAAAGAGCGCCGGACCGGCAACGCTTAAGTCGTTGTTGTCGGAACCATCAATTTGAAAGTTATTGGAGCGCGCGCGATTGCCGTTCACCGACAAACCGGTGCCGTTCGTGTTAACGCCTCCGCTGTTATTCGGAATAACGCCCGGCGCCAACAGCGCCAGCGTATCCAAACCTCCCCCGGCGGCGTTCGACGGTAGTTCAGCAATCTTACGCGTTTCAATAGTGGTGGAAAGTTGTGACTGATCGCGCTGAACAATCTCTTCCGTACTGCCGGTGATCGTCACCGTCTCGGTCACTTGACCGGCTTCCATTTTGACGTCCAATGAATTTACGATGCCGAGTCTGACGGTTACCGCTTTATTGAGTGAGCGCTTAAAATTGGTTGCTTCAACCGTCACTGTATAACTGCCTGGACCGAGCTTGGTAAACTCGAATATTCCATCCTCAGAGGTTTGTTTAGTTTGGGAAGTGCCGGTCGCATCGCTAGTAACAGTTACTGTGGCTCCCGGAACGACAGCGCCGTTTATGTCGGTCACTGTGCCTCGCAAGCTGCCGGTAGTTTCCTGTGCTGATGCCGTGACGGCAGCAAACATCAGGCAAAGCGAAATGAGAAATAAGCCAGCTATCGGGACAGATAAGTCCCCGGCCGTGTTATGCCTGTGCATTACGTGCGTCTCCTTCTTATTAAGTTGGGTCTATTAACACTTAAGGGCCCTGGGGGCAGCTCTTAGCCTTGGGGAGCCATTCGGGATTGACGTGAGGGGAAATCGCAACCATTGTGCCAGAGATAGATAGCACGATCTGCAGAAGTTTTCCCGATTGTGCACAGAGTTTACACACCGAGACTTTGCCCTTTCGGATTTCGATCCGAATCCATGAATTTCACTAAGATGAAACCGATCCGTCCTAAAGTCCAGGACGTGCAAGTCCTTGATTTAACTACCAAAAATTCAAACTGCAATTGTTTACACGCAGGCCGCAGGAAGCCTCAAAAAAACTTTGATGACGACATAGTGGGCGGTGCCCTAATTTCGTAGGGGCGTCCACGGAGGGGGGGCGTACAGTTCAGTCAAGTTAGGGCACTACCACGTTGTGTAACCGTTTGATTGAATCTCTCGTTCTTGCAGAAAGTGGAAGCAATCCAATCTGATGAAGAAAACCGTTGTCTATGGAGCGGCGTGCCAGGTCTGGCCATCGGCATACTCGATCGCTTCGATGATTACGCGCTCGATGTATTTTCCGCGGATATCCTTATCGGCATTAACATCGACAACTTTCGCTGGCGTGCTTCGTGACTTTCCAATCAGTTGAGCGGTCTTGCCGGCGCGTAAGTTCACCGGTGTATTGAAGTAACGACTGCCGACTATTTCTCCAGTCGTGCGGTCAGATAACAAGTATTGCCAGCGAATGATACGGATGTCTTTCTCGCCCGCGTTTCTGACCTTGGCTTTGTAGACGTAATAGACGGATGCAGTGCCCGGCTCGACCTGCGTTGGCGCATTGAGATTGCCTACCGGTTCATCGCCGAGCCGCACGCCCATCGGAGTGCTGCCTACGGGGGTATTAGACGCGACCTTTTTTGTCGGCGTAGGGAGCGCCGTGTCACCTTGTTTTGCGCGGGTGGAGTTTTCTGCCGCTGTCGCTTTACGATCACGTTCGAGATCTTTTTGGTCCTGATTCACTCGCATGGGGTCGTCGTAAAGCGCCGGAATGAATACTTCCTTCCGCCAACTTATTTCCAGAACGTCTACGGACGAACCCGAGGAAGCTGTGACGGCAGACGAAGACTGGGCAGAGGCGATCCCCGTCAAGAACATCATCAGAAAAAGCAAACTTAAAAGCTTCATGATAATTCCTCCAAACCGGTAGGACCTGGGCCTTGATTCTGCCACTTGTAACCAAAGCGCGCAAGCATTTCTATTAAAGGATTCGTCGCGTTTTCAATTTGTTCGTAACGCGGCCCCGCTGTTCTTTGTTTCAATGATAAGTGATGTTAACTTGCACCTGACAAGACCCGACCCCAGCGGTAATCATTTCAAAATGGGAGAAGACAATGAAGCGAATTTACATAAAGGCAAGACTAATTTGCGTCGTCGTAATAATGTTCGTTGGGGCGGCCATAAACCCTTTACGTCCGTTGGCGAGCGACAAAGTCTCAGTTGATGAAGTGATAGCTAAACATCTCGAATCGATCGGCCCAGCGGAAACGAGAGCGTCTATTAAGACTCGCATTGTTTCGGGAACGCTGCTCGCCTCTTTCCGCGCGCCGCGCAACGCGAACTTTCCGGGCCAGGCCATCATGGCTTCTGAGGGCAACAAGAACTTCATCGGAATGAGGTTCGAGAACTCGGGGTACGCTCAGGAGAAATTCGCTTTCGACGGTCAGGATGTGACTATCGGCCTGATGAATCCCGGCGACCGTTCGAACCTCGCAGATTTCCTGCTTACCCATAAGAATACTGTTAAGCTGGGATTGGTGGGCGGCACGCTATCAAGCGCGTGGCCGCTGCTGAATTCATCTGACCAGAAGGCGAAACTCTCATACGCCGGCACGAAAAAAATTAACGGCACGCCCGCGATAGAAATCAAGTTTACGCCAAAGGGGACTTCGGACGTGGAAATCAGTCTGTTCTTCGATCAGGAAACCTATCGGCATATCAGGACTGAGTACACGCGCCTAATCTCGGCGGGCCTCGGCGCGAATATGGATGCTTCAGGCAGTCAGCGATCTACCCGTTACCGCATGTTCGAAGATTTTTCTGACTTCAGTAAGGAAGGCGGGTTGATGTTACCTCACAGTTACAAGATCAGTTTGGAACTTGATACGCGCGCCGGATCGTTCTCAGCCGATTGGGCGATGAAGTTCACGCAGTTCGATTTCAATCAGTCGATTCCGGCATCGACGTTCAGAGTGCAATGAAGTAACGCAAACTGTCAGTTTGCGCTCGCAGGCTAACAGCGTGCGGTACAAAAAGAGGGCGTTGCTTCTCGCGAAGCAACGCCCTAATTGTTAATGGTCTAATGAGCGAGGTTTAGAAATCGAACCGCGCACCGAATTGAATGATGCGGGCCGCAAAGGTTGAACCCATCCGGCCAAAGGTCGTGCTGTTCACGTTGAAGATGCCGCTGCCCTCACCAATGTTGAATTGCGCATTGTTGAAAACGTTGAATGCTTCCGCGCGAATCTGCAGTTGACGGCCTTCGCCGACCCTGAAGTTGCGGAAGAAGCCGGCGTTCCAATTGATGTACATCGGACCGTTGATGAAGTTCATCGGCAGGTTGCCCGTCGAGCCGGGTTGATTCAGGAAGAACACCTGACCCGGGAACGGCGCAGTGCCAATCGGGCTGGCGCCGCGAATGGTCAACTGGTTGAAGCTCACGCCAGCGGGAAGCGGCTGCGTCAAATCAACCACGACTCCAGCCGGGGTGGTTGCTTGCAGGACCTTCGGATCGATGAGGAAGACTCCATTCGGCGTTTTGAAAACGCCGACGAGCTTCTTGATCTCATCCGTCGACAGATTTGAAGTCGCCGGCTGCAAACCGGAACGGGCGGCGCGGTTGAGCGTGCCGCGATTGTCGACGATTGAAACCGGCGGGCCAGAACTAAAATTGACGATATTCGTCATCTGGAAGCCGCCGAAGATCTTGCTGGCCCAACCGTCGTTCAGCCAGCGATGTCCCCTGCCGAAAGGCAATTCGATATTCGCGTTGGCGTTGACTGTATGCGTGCGGTCAAAAGTCGGCCGCGCGTAGTTTCGCTTTATGTTGGCGTTGTCGAGATAAGGATCAACGCTCTGTTGCGTGTCCTGTGTCGAGTCTGCCAGGGTTTTCTGGAACGTGTAGTTGACCTGGTACGAGAAACCGCCAGAGAAGCGGCGGCGAATCTCGGCCTGCAACGCGTTGTAACGGAACAGACCACCGTTGGTAGTCACGTTGCCGACAAACGCATTCGGGTTCTGCAGGAAGTTCACGGTGCCGGCCAAACTGTTGATGATGTAAGTGACCGCCAAGTCGGCCGGTACACCCTGTTGAATCTGTCCCAGAATGGTTGAGTTGTTAAGCAAACCACCACTCCCCAAATTTGGGAACACCAACAACGGTTGGCTGCCGGCAATTGCCGGATTGAAAGCCGCGTTGGTGCAGCGGAGCAGTGGGTCGCCCGAACCCGCCAGAGTTGCACCCTGAAGAGCACAGTTCTGTCGCGCGCGGACGAAATCCGTCAGGAATCCGTTGTTGCGAATGTCGACCTGGTTGGTATCGATGGAGCGCCAAATCTGATTGCTCTGGCTGCCGACGTAGCGAACCTCGATGACCGACTTCCAACCAATCTCGCGCTGGATGCCGAAGTTATATTCGTGCACCAACGGCGCTTGAATGTTCGGATCGAACACCCACACCAGGCCTTGTTTGCCCGCGTTGTTATTTGCCGTCGCATAGGTGATAGGCAGTGTCGGCACAGTCGGAGTGGCGAAGCCCGGCACCGCCGAGAAGCCCGGCGCGTCAGGACGCGGCGTCAGAATTGCACGCAACTGCGTACTACCGCCCTGGAAAGCGTTAATGCTCTGCGTTCCCAGACCAACGAGCTGTCCGTAAGCATTGTCAGGCGTCCGCACGAATTCGTTGTTGTTGTAGCTGATGCGATAGCCACCACGCAGCACCGTTTTGCCGGCGCCCGGCATTAATTTGCCCAGGAAGCCCTCACCAAACTCAGGTGACCAGGCAAAGCTGATTGCGGGACCGAAGTTATTTTTGTCGGCCTTTTGGAAATCGCCCGGATGGCCTGAATTCCCGCCGAGTCCCTGATAGACACCGTTGGGATTGAGCGCCGCTTGCTGAGCCGTCTGTCCGGAAGCTACTTGAGATTCCAGGTAAACCAGATCCGGATTATTCAGCGGCGTGTAAAGGTCATAGCGCAGACCGAGGTTCAAGGTCAGACGCGGTGACACGCGCCACTGATCCTGACCGTAGCCCGAATAAATCGCGAAACGAAAATCATGAATTGACGGGTAACCGAGGTTGTATCCCGTTGTCAGATTAACGACGTTCGCGTCAACCGATGCCGCGCCGATAATACCGCCCAGCAAGTAACGCAAGTTATTGATGCGGCCTAAATCGGTCGCGTTGATGCCGCCCGGGAACAGCGCCGTCGTCAGACCCGGCGTGTTCGGATTCGCCGTCGTCGCAAACGTATAGATCGGCGTTGTGTTCACGAGGTTCGAGGCGACAATCTTGAAACCATCGCGATTGAATCCAAAGCGGAACGAGTGGTTGCCCGTCGTGTAGCTGCCGTTGTCCTGAATGTTGTAGTACGAGGTGTTACGACCCTGGTCGCGGAACTGGCCTTCGGGGCTCGTAATGATGCCCGCGAGGGTGTTCTGCCCCTGCGTCTGAACGCCACGCGCGCCGATGACGAAGTCAGTGGCAACGCCGCCTTCATGGAAGAAGGGGTTGCTGTACTGATAACCGCCGCGCACTTCGTTTGAGAATTTCGACGTCGGCGTGAAACTCCAGGCGCCGATGTAAAGCTTGGTCGTTGACCCCTGGAACACCAGCGGCGACGTATTGAACGCATAGTTCAAATCGGTGCGCGCGTTGTTCTCAAAGTCACGTTTGAACACAAAGTTCGCGGCGTTCTTTTCATTGATCTGAACGTCGAAGCGTCCAGTCTCAGCGTCGCGAACGACCGGGTTGGACACGTTAAAGTTCAAGGTCTGGGTAAAGTTGATTCCCGTCGTGGCGCCGTTAGCCGCGTTCGGTAACCTGCTCAGGATGCGGCTCTGAACCAGGGGATCAACCGACAGCGCGCCGCCCGCAGCGGTAAAGACGGGCGCGTTGACGCCTGCGAGATTTAGTCCGGTGCCAGTCAACGCATTAACGGTGATCAGCTGACCTGGAGTAATGCCCGCGGGGCAAGTCGCCGCCGTACAGGTTGCAGCGTAAGTGAAACTTCCGTTGCGTGCCTGGGGCAACAACGTGGTTGCGTTGGCAGCCGTCGTCGCCGCCTGACGGTAAATTTCAGTGTTAAAGAAGAAGAAGGCGTGGTCCCTAATAAGGGCTGAGCCACCTTCACCGAACCGCGGCAAAGGCGCTGGACCACTAATCGTTCCTCCGAACTGGTTGCGATTCAAGAACGGCTTCGCGGTACCGTTTACATTGCTGAAAAAGTTATTCGCACCAAAATACGAGTTGCGATTGAATTCATAGGCGGCGCCGTGAAACTGCTTACCACCGCGCGGGGTGACCAACTGCACAGTTTGCGAACTGCTGAACTCTGCGCCCGCATTCTGCAACACCGCGGTGAACTCACCGGTGTCATCGACCGTGGGCCGGTCCTGAACGAATCCACCCAGCCGAATAAAGTTGTCCTGAATGTTGAGCCCGTCACGCGTGTAGTTGGTAACGGTGCTGCGCTGGCCGTTGATTGAGGCGCTCGTGGCATTCACGCCGGCCATGGTGTTCAGCAGGGCCAGTGGGTTACGGCCGTTGATCGGCAGTTCCTTGACGTCCTTCGTAGAAATCGTGTTTGAGAGCGACGCGTTGGTCGCGTTGATCGTCTCCGCTCCGGCGGTTACGGTCACGACTTCCTGGATCGAGCCAACTTCCAGGGCCGCGTTCAAAGTATGGTCACGGCCGGCATCGATCTTGACGTCCGGGGCGGTGTAGGTCTTGAAACCGGGCGCCGTAACTTTAACGGTGTAGGTACCGAAGTCGAGCTGCGATACCGTGAAACCTCCTTCACCGTTGGTGACGATGGTTCGTTCTTTCTTCGTTTGATTGTCAGTGATAGTAACAGTCGCGCCGGGGATAACACCGTCCGGTCCCGAGACCGTCCCAACAATACTTCCTGTGTTGGATGTCTGAGCCAGCGCAGTGAGCGCCAAGAGGCACAACACCAAGCTGGATAAAATAAACTTTCTCATGAAGACTCCTTCTGTTTCTTTTGCTGTTCTTTGGGATAAGCCGTTCGCTTGTGAGTTTAGGAGCTCGACAAGATTAGGGCTGACAACTGGTAAGTTCCTATGCAACGGGGACACAAGCCGGAATTTTGCAAGGGTCATGCCGCTACCGGCATAAATCAAAATCCCTTATTTTCGCCTGCAACGCGATGATTGAGTCGTAAATTTTTTTTGTGAATTGCTAATTTCGGAAAGTTATACGAATACCTGAATACTGTCATGCCAAAACCCACAAGTTCTGTATGCACAGTTATTTGGATACACCTACAAAAGTTTGGTTGATCGCTCGAATGTGAGTCGTCGTACGCAGTTCGACAATACTAGAGTCATGAGGCACAGAAGTAGGAATCAACTCTTCAGCGTAAGACGTCTGTGAAATTGATTTGTAATTGGTTGTTCCAAGCACGAGGGGAGTCAAGTTTACTTATCGTCGGCGTTGCGGCATGCGCAGCAGTCAGTTCTTCTTGTTAACTCTTATGTAGCCTTCCAACTTCTGCCGTTCGGGATAGTCTGGCTTCTTCTTGAGAAACTCCTCATATTCGAGAGCCGCTTTCTCCCTGGAGCCTGTCGCATCGTAAATCCAGGCGAGGCGCAGGTGAGCCTCCGGATAACCGAGGTTTGCCGCCGCGTGCAAATAGGGAATTGCCTCGGACTTCCGATCCATTTGCGCGTAGGCGTCGCCGAGCAGCAGATTCCCTTCACCCGAATCCGGCTGCAACCCGACCAATCGTGTGAGCTGATCGATCGCCTCGGCAAATTTCTTCTGTCTCAGTCTCAACCTGCCAAAATCGAGCAGCGCCGGCGGAAAGGTTGGTTTTGCCGACAGCGCGCTGAGATAGGCCTGCTCTGCTTCATCATACTTTCCTTTACTTGCCAGGAGCGTTCCCAGAATAGTCTGTGCCTGATAGTCAGCTTTGTCGCCAGCCACTATTTGGGTAAGTAAAGAGATTGCCTGATCGTAATTTTTTTCAACGACCGCGTCCTCTGCTTTCTTAAAGAGACGCTGGTTCGCAGCGGTGCGGTCATGGATATCGGCCGAAACGGTCGAAGCCTTCGTCGAACTGCCTGGTGGTTGCCAGTCGATCACAATGTCCTGCTGAAGTCCGTATGGGGCATGAAGGGACGACAAGAATATCCGGGTTCGCGATACCTCGTGCTGGTCGATTTCGACGGCCAACTCATATTCACCGGGGGTTAAATTATCAAAGCGGTAAGTGCCGCCGTTCGTGACCTTCCGTCTTTCGCGTTCGGGACCGGTCGGTCTCGCCAGTTCTTTACCGGAGGGGCTGAAGAGGATTAGCGTTGCTTGTGGAGGTATAGTCTGCTCGCCGGTTCCTTTGACTCTGATTCTGACTTGACCGTATATAGCCAGGTTGTCCTTTTGCGCCACGCCGCAGATGCTGGCGATCAGAATCACAAAGCAAACAACAGCGAATCGAAAAGATTGAGAGATCATAAACTGCACCGCCAGTTAAAGCCGAAACCTGATTAAATCAATTAGGCGATCCCGTGATTGTCGCGACCAGGTCCTGCAAATCACAGGCGTGAAGAGGAAGATCAAATTCCTCGCGCAACGCTTCGAATCGCATGCCATCAAGCATGATCGCATCGTCGCTCTTCAACGCGACCTTGGGAATGATGACAAAGTCACCTGAGATCTGACCACGAGCTGCGAGGAAATCACCCCCGGTCAACAACCCGCCAACGCTGACGTCGCCGCCAAAATATTCATTCTGGACGGCGACAACTTTGAGTCGCGTGCCGAAGCGTTGATTCATCCCATCTATTAGTTGTTCGAGTACGGGAGCGAAAAGAGTACCGGTCATGATCGTACCGGAAAGTGCTCTCCCTGATGGCCGGGCTGCTGACAGGCCCCCGCGATCCATGCGGCGCATGAGCGATTGAAATTGATTGGTGAAACTGCGGACCATTCCGATGCCGTCTTCAATCTGCGGATAATCGCCGTAATGCTTTCGCGACGGTACGCTGCGTCCGGCTTTCAAATAGATCTCGTCACCCAAAAAAGCGAACGTGGTTCCAAGCCGCGCTCTTAAGTCCGTCTGAATGGCCGAGACTTGTTTGATCGTATCGCGGCAGAATTCCGGAGTGACCGGCGTCAGCCTGGGATCATTCAAATAACGCGTTAGTCCCAGCGGCACAATCGCTACGCTGCTAACACCCGGGTGCAGGCCGGCAAGATCGTAAATTGTTTGTCGCAGAATCTCGCCGTCGTTGATCGTCGGGCACAGCACCACCTGCGCATGAATCTCAATGCCTGCATCGAGCATCTGACGCATCTTCCCACTGATGTCGGCGCGATCTTTGTCAATTCCCAGGAGATATGAACGCACATCCAGATCAGTGGCGTGGACCGAAACATATTGTGGCGACAGACGCTGTTCGAGGACACGCCGCATTTCGTCTTCGGTGATTGAAGTGAGCGTCGTGTAATTGCCGTAGAGAAATGACAGACGCACATCTTCATCACGCACGAACAAAGATGGCCGCGCGGTTTCGGGGTTACCTTTGCAAAAACAGAAGAGACACTCATTGGCGCACTGGCGCGGAACAATCTGTTCAAAACCCAGGCCCAGGTCTTCCGACTCGTCCCGCTCAATATTGAGTTCCCAATCTTCGCCACCAGTCTTTCGAACATCGATGACGAGTTCAGTTTCTCCTGCGGTCTGAAAACGAAAATCCAGATAGTCGCGCACGACGCGGCCGTTCACACGCATAATTCGATCTCCCGGCTCGAGATCGAGCTCGGCTCCAATCGAACCGATGGTCACCTCGGTGATCGAAACACCTCGGCGCCGGATCTGGGTGACGGCTGGTGTAACTGCAAACTCGTACATAACTTAAAGACGATAGACCGCGATTTGTCTCCCGGCGGAAAGAGAAAGTATAGCAAAGGGCCCGGCCTTTGCAGATTTGCGGGATGGCTCGATTTGCCTTTGCGCGACTTCGCCCGTTGCGTCTTTGAGTGAAATAGCTCTTCCTACAACAGGTTTTTCACGCAAAGGCGCAGAGTCGCCAAGAAAAACCGCAAAGTAAGATCATCGATTTGGCCTGCGTTGACAATAGGAAACGAGCGTCATAATCTCGCTCGTACCAGTTGAATCGACGATTTGCGATGCGTTAATCCAAACCACAACGCGCCTCGATCGCATTCATCGTTAACCGCATGAGTCAACCCGTAACCAACGAGAACGAGCGCTCGGCTGCTTCATCCAGGTGTGTGCTGCTGGTTGAAGACGATCGTTCAGTGCGCCGTTATCTGGAGGTTGCTTTGCAGCGCTCAGGCTACAAAGTGATAACTGCGGTTGACGGGCTGGAGGCGATGAAACTGGCCCTCTCGTCACCGATTGATGTGGTTATCACCGATGCTGTCATGCCCAATTTGAGTGGCCAGGAACTCGCGCGCTTTCTTCGCCAAAACCCCAAGCTCGACAACATTCCGATCGTCCTGCTGACCGGACAACAGAACCGCCAGGCAGCGACGGCGAGCGATGAGTCGATCGATGCTTTCCTGATTAAGCCGGTCAAGGCGGATGAATTGACGAAGTGTCTGACTAGTCTCTTACGAACAAGAGACTAGACATCATCCTCGGCTGCGCTTACTTACGTGAGGACCTGATCCAAAGGCGTGTACTCACGTCCCTGCGAAGTTGCCACGGCCTGGTAAGTTAATTTGCCGGCGCAGGTGTTTACTCCGGCAGCGAGATCCCTGTCGCGTTCCACCGCGGCCTTGAATCCAAAATTCGCCAGCTTCAAAGCGTACGGCAAAGTCGCGTTGGTCAGCGCGAAGGTCGAAGTGCGCGGCACTGCGCCCGGCATATTCGCAACGCAATAGTGCAGCACGCCTTCGACGTAATATGTTGGATCAGAGTGAGTGGTCGGATGAGTGGTCTCAACACAACCGCCTTGATCGACGGCGACGTCTACGATCACTGCGCCGTCGGCCACGTCTTTCAGCATGTTACGAGTGACGAGGCGTGGTGCGGCGGCGCCCGGAACCAGCACGGCGCCGATGATCAGATCAGCCGTGGTAAGCGCGTCATGAATCATGTAAGCGCTCGAAGCGAGCGTCGAAATCTTCGAGAGAAAAATGTCGTCCAGTTCGCGCAATCGATCGAGATTGTTGTCGATGATCGTGACATGCGCGCCCATGCCGACGGCAATCTTCGCGGCGTTCGTTCCGACCACGCCGCCGCCGATGATGACCACGCGCGCGGCGGGAACACCGGGCACTCCGCCCAGAAGGATGCCGCGGCCGCCACTCATCTTTTCCAGATAGTGCGCGCCCACCTGGATCGCCATGCGTCCGGCAACTTCTGACATGGGTGTCAGTAACGGCAAAGTGCCGCGCCGATCGGTGATCGTTTCATAAGCGACACCGGTTACTTTTCGTTTCAGCAACTGTTCGGTGAGTTCATTGTCGGGCGCCAGATGGAGGTAGGTGAACAGCAGTTGACCCTCGCGCATTCGTGGATATTCCGGCGCGATGGGTTCTTTGACCTTGACGATCATTTCGCCCTGGGCCCACACGTCATCGGCAGAATCAATAATGGTGGCGCCGGCGCGCTGGTAGAGTTCGTTCTCAAAGCCGGATCCTTCGCCGGCATTCTTTTCCACCACGACTTTGTGATTGGCATCGGTGAGCGCGCGCACGCCGGCGGGCGTGAGGCCGACGCGATATTCGTTGTCTTTGATTTCCTTGGGAAGTCCTATGATCACTGTGTCTGCTCCAAAAAGTTTTTCGAATCCTAAGGCTTTGGTGTGGGCTTGGGTGTGGCGCTGGTCTTGGGTGACGCCTGCGGCGGCGGCGCGACCTTGAGACTATTTCGAATCAGGTCCAAAACCGGGGCTGCTTTGGTAATATCACTTTCCGAACCGAGTATCGATAAATTCACCAGTCGATCAGAAAGAATCGAGTAGTAAGAGTCCAGGCCCCCCGGTTGACGATCCATAACCACTCGCAATCGGGTGCCGTCGGCATTAGCACCGGCGATGGTCGTGGTAATTGCTGAGCGCTTGGGTTGCATGCCCCCCTGTTCAAATTGCGTCGCAAATCCGTCGACATACTGATCCTGGAAAAGCTTTTTGGCGGCCGCCTCTTTTTCAGGTGTTTTCAACCACTCGCGCGGCGATCTCACCCGCAGCACTAAGTCGCCTCGCGTCAGCTCGATGAATTGCATCTGTCCGGTGCTTTGGTCGCTCAGCTGCCAATTTGCCGGATAGTCAAAGGACAACCCGTCCTTTTCGTAGTGCTTAACGTTTGGATCCTGCGCCAGCGCGCTCGCAACTAGCAGCGACAGGGTCAGGCAGGCTATTAACGATTGAGTGAGCTTCATTGTTCCTCCTCCGGCTGAGAGCTCAAACTTTAATTTGTTTTGAGTCGGGCGGCAACCTGCGAACTGGAGCCGATCATGTCATTGCTGCGCATGCCTCCGCGGTGCAGGCAAACGAGGGGGCCTGCGCATGGAAGTCAGTACCATCCGCGTCAGCGGATGGGGATAAGGCGGTACAGTGCCTGGCACAGGTGCTTCCTTACGCCATCCGCTGACGCGGATGGTACTGACTCCGGGCGCTACGCAACCTCTTTCATCCAATCAATACAACGCTCGAGCTCGATGCGCATGTTCGCGGCGCTGCCGTGATGAATGCGGCCATGGCCCGGCAGCACCCATTCGAATTCATAGTCCAAAAGTTTTTGCATTGATTTAGTTTGTTCGGCCCAGGAATACCAGCAGGCCCGGCGAAAGGCGATCAGCGAATTGCGTCTGGGTGACCACGCCAGATGATCGCCAGTGAACAGAAACTTTTTGCGGTAAAGCAGAACCACGTGACCGCGGGTGTGACCCGGAACCGGAATCGCGATCAGATCCGGATCGATCTGTACGGGGTCAGCAACGCGAATCACAGTTTCAATCCCGTGACGCGCGGCCCCGTCGTCTTCATGCATGATGCGTTCGCAGTGGTATTTGGCGGCGAAGCGATCGTGATCGGCGACATCGTCTTTGTGAGTCAGAAACATTTTTCGCACGCCGCCCATGGCATCGATCCGCTTCACCAGTTGGGTCGCGAAACGTGGTGAATCGATCAGAACATTGCCGCCTTCAGCTTCCGGCCGAACAATCAGATAGCTCCAGGCGCCGAAGCTCGACTCGGCCGTGAAGCCACAGAAGTAGACATTTTCAGACATCAATTCGGGGAACGCGCCGATGCCGAGGCGAGCGTCGTGATGTTCGATAGTTCCAATCGAGGCGGTGGGACACGCGACCAGGGCCATCAAAGCGCGCCTCGTTTCTTCATCATCGACAGGCTGGCGCTGAACAATCGACGTGGTCCCGATATCGCTGAAAGTTTTGGGGGCGATTTGGCGGCAGGCGTCACAGTCTATGCAGGTTGAATCTACAAAGAAATCGCCGGGGACATTTTCGGGAAGGCGTAAAGCTAAATTGGCCATGGAGTGATAATAATGATGAGCCACGTGGTGGCGGAGTTCAAGTGGGCAGGGAAGTTGACTCCTGAGCCCATCCGCTTCAAGCGGCGACGAGGTCAGTACCATCTGCGTAAGCAGATGGAATCACGAACGATCACAACATCATGATTAAGGTTTAGGAGCTTCCTTATCCCACCCGCTGACGCAGGTGGTAGTGACCTCGCAGCATCGTTGCGTTTGACTCATTCCCCGCATAACATTCCGCGGCCAGATTGAATATCGCCCGGAGGTCTAAATGTACATCAAGCGATTCGCCCTCGGTATCATCGTTTCCACTTCATTATTTGCTCTAATCGGATTCGCTCAACAGTCATCAGTTGCGACCGTCGAGGTCACCGCTTCTCAAAAAGAAGCCGAGGTGGGCCAGCAAGTGAAACTCACCGTGGTTGCCAAAGACGCCAGTGGCAAAGTGTTGAATGAAAAACCTTCTACCTATTTCGCCGGGCCATTTGATGCTGCCACCGCTGATGAAAATGGCGTCATCAAACTGCACGGCCCCGGAGAAGTAATCGCCGGCGCGATAGTTGGCGGGAAGAACGGCTTCACAAAAATCACTGTGAAGCCGGCCTCGATCAAGACCGTCGAAATCGAGGCCGTGAAGTCGCCCCTCGTCGTCGGAGGAACATTTCAGTTAGCCGCGACGACGCGCATCTTCAGCGGCGACCCGCGCACCGACGTTCCCGTCACCTGGACGTCGGACAAATCGTCCGTGGCCACCATTGATGCGGGTGGAATCGTGACTGCCGCCGGCGCCGGCACCGCGAACATTAAGGCGACTGCCCAGGGCGCCAGCGGTACGACCATGATCACGGTCGTCAAAAGCAATTTGCGCAGTTTGGCGATTGAGCCCGCCACCAGCAGCGCCAAAACCGGAGACGTGCTTCATTTCACGGCGAAAGGCACACCCGCTGAGGATTTCACACCTCGCTGGGCAGTAAGCGGGTCAGGCGCGACTATCTACCCCGATGGCGCGTTCGTGGCCGAACAACCCGGCACGTATATCATCAATGCGAGCAGTGGCAATGTCGCTGCGACTGCTTCAGTCGTTATTAGTCCGCGCAATGCAGAACGCGAGGTGGAGCTGGTGGGCCGGGTTCCGTTCAAGGAATTTCAGGGCGCCGAAGAATGGATCATCGGCAACTATGCTTATTACTCGACGATTGCCGATCGCTTTTTGGTTTATGACATTTCCGATCCGGCACACCCCAAGCTGACGGATACAGTCAAGGTCGATGCGCGCATCGTGAACGACATCATGACCACGGCTGACGGAAAAATTCTGGTGATCTCGCGCGAAGGCGCTTCGAATCGTAAGAACGGAATTGCTTTTTATGATACGTCCGATCCGGCGCACCCAAAGCTCATCTCAGAATACACAGCCACCGTCACCGGCGGCGTGCACAGCGCCTACGTCAACACACACTATGTTTATCTGACTGACGATGCTACCGGCTCGATGCGAGTGATCGATTTCGCGGACGTAAAGAACCCGAAGGAGGTCGCGCGCTGGCAGACTGAGAATCCCATCGTCAGCACCGTGCGGACTAAAGAGGGTGAAGAGATCGCCGGTCGTTACCTGCACGATCTTTACGTCAAAGATGGTTTGGCTTATCTCGCCTACTGGCACGACGGTGTGGTGATCCTCGATGTCGGTGCCGGCATCAAGGGCGGCCGCCCTGAGCGTCCGCAACTGGTCAGCCAGTTTCGTTTCAATCATAACGAGCTTTACGGGAATGGCTGGCTGGCCGGCACGCATTCGGTCTATCGCGATCGCAATTATCTCTTCATCGGCGACGAAGTCTTTCCTGCCTTCTTCGACATTAGCTCTCATGAACGCATCCCGGTGCGCGGCATCTGTCACGTCATCGACATCAGCGACATCAATCGTCCGAAAAAAGTTGCCGAGTATCCGGTGCCTGAAGGTGGCGCGCACAACATTTGGGTGGAAGACGGAATCATGTACATGGGTTACTACAGCGGCGGCGGCCGGATAGTTGATGTGTCCGGCGAGCTGCGCGGCGACCTTTACCGGCAAGGGCGCGAGATTGGACGGCTTTGGAGCGGCGCTGCGGAATCGTATCGTCCCAATCTTCCGTTTATGTGGGGGGCGCAACCGCACAAGGGTTTGATCTATTTCAATGATGTGAACTCAGGGCTTTGGATAGTGAAGCTGGGAGATAAGATTGATAAAGGATCGACGACGACGCCGGGGCAGTGAGTAACCGAAACGCATGATCAAAAGATGTCCTTCGTGTAACAGAACGTACTCGGACGAAAGCATCAGCTTCTGTCTGGCGGATGGCGCACTGCTGTCTGCACCTTATGCCTCGTCAAAAGATGAAGCACCAGCCACGGAAATTCTGCCGGCACCAAGTCGAGTTGCGGTTCCTCCGACGCAGCCGGAGAAACCTGCAATCCCGACCATGACGAGGCTTCCCGAGTTTCGCGGCGTCACTCTGGCCGAAACGGATACCGCGTCGCACGAGAGTAGAGGGATAATTTGGGTGGCAGTGGTGTTCGCCGTGGTGGCGCTTGTAGGGGTTGGCCTTCTTGTTCGCTACGCGATGCGTGACAGTAATGAATCTACGAGTGCGGTCGCTCAACCTGGTCCGAACACGGTGAACGAATCGCCAGCTTCCAGCGCCAGTCCGAATACCGGCACTAACCCGGGGAGCAATCCAGCGAGCCCCCTTCCAGTCATTGGGAATACGTCGCCGGGAGACAAGTCTGCTGAGAAGTTACAAGCAGATCCCGTGCTATTCCCACCTGACTCAAGACAGCCGAATTCGCCGGCAGGTTCCCCCACCACGGACTCTTCGAAGGTCTTTGCTGGTTCCGAAGTTGATCAGAAGGCAAGACTCATCTCAAAGCCCGAGCCGTCCTACACAGAGGAAGCACGGAAGAATCAGATCGTGGGCACGGTCGTACTTCGCGCGGTCTTCTCTTCGGACGGAACAGTTACGAATATCCACGCCGTGTCTGGTTTGCCGGAAGGTTTGACCGAGCGTGCAATCGCCGCTGCCAGGCAAATCAAATTCGTTCCGGCAACGAAGAACGGGCGTCCGGTCTCAATGTGGATGGAGTTGCAATACAACTTCAATCTTTATTGACCTGGCGATGAATTGGGCCTTCCACCCAGAGGCATTGGAGGAATACGAGTTGGCCGCGACCTATTACGCCGAGCAAGATCTCCTGCTAAATTCAAGTTGATCGTCCTTTCTTCTGCCCGTTATACTCCGGGTATGAAAACCGCAGTATCAGTTCCTGACGACGTCTTCGCGAAGGCCGAGCGACTCGCGCGCCGCATGAAGAAATCACGCAGCGAGTTATTCAGCAACGCTTTAGCTGAATACATCGCGCGGCATGCGCCCGATCATGTGACCGAAACGATGAATCAGGTTTGCGATGAAATCGGAGAAGCCGATCCCTTCGTGGCTACCGCTTCGCTCCGCATTCTGGAGAAGACTGAATGGTGATTTCCCAGGGGGACGTCTGGTGGGCCGATCTCAGCCTTCCCGCTGGATCCGGTCCGGGGTTTCGCAGGCCCGTTGTTGTTGTCCAGGGGAACTCTTTGAATCGCAGCCGAATCGCCACTGTGGTTTGCGTTCCACTCACAAGTAACTTGAAATGGGCCGACGCCCCGGGCAACGTCATGCTCTCGGCGCGGGCAACCGGACTGCCTAAAGATTCAGTTGCCAACGTCTCGCAGATAGTCAGTCTGGATAAAGGTCTGCTCACTGAGCAAGCTGGACGACTATCGCAATCAAAGCTCAGTCTCGTCCTTTCCGGGATTGATGTTGTGCTTGGCAGGTAGGTTCGCCAGGCGAACTTTCAGGCGGCAACGGTCTCGCTTTGAAACCAATGGCCATACTTGCCTCAAATCCCAATCGCGCCTGGGCCGTGCTGTTCGCGCGCCTGGTGCTCGGCCTGATCTTTTTCATGGCCGGAGTTTGGAAAGTATTTCAGCTCGGACCGCTGAATCATGCCCGCAAGTGGTTTCTGCCGTACGCTAATACTTTCCTGCCCGTGTGGTCTTTGTGGGCGACCGGAGTGACGATTCCGTTTATCGAGATGATTGCCGGCGGACTGGTGATCATCGGTTTGCGCACTCGCGACGCGCTGGTGGCGCTCGGAATCGTTCTCGCGATTGTGACGTTTGGTCATCTGTTGAGCGAGCCGCTTTACGAATTTCACACCCATGTGATTCCACGGCTGGCGCTGCTTTTGTTTGTGCTCACGATCCCGCGCGAAGATGATCGGTTTTCACTCGACCACCTGATTGCCGGACGTAAATCAACCTCGTGAAGATCCTCCGCATTCCCATCAAAGTAGAAATGTCGTTCGAGTTCGCTGGGGGGATAGTTTGCGCGGATCAGAAGTACTTGAGCGACCCGGCCTAAAAGTACTGAGTAGCCAGGATCGGCTCTCAATTCCACGGCCGTGCGCTACTTCAACTTAGCCTCGACGTCTTCAGGCAGATAAGTGCGAAACACGTAATCCCTCGACCCCCACGCGGCGTGACAGGTCTGACAGTTCTGGAGTTTCCCGCGCTCCTGCACCGTCGCGCCCTTCCCGTCGGTCACCATAAACTCCCAGTCACCGACTTTCGGGTTGTAACCCTGCGGCCGCTTGATCATCACAGTCAACAACTCAGGCGCCTGACTGGCCGGTTCACTCAGCTTTTCTTTGACGATAATCGAACCTTCGGGAAACCTCGGACTCTTCTGCTCGAGCATGGCCTTTCGCCCGGTGTTGTTCACATAAACCGTTACATACTTATCCTGATGAGGCCCGGCCGGCATCGCCATAGCACAGGCTGCCGCCACCGGCGGAGCCATTCGGTAGGGCGACTGATTGACTCGGGTCCAGGCCCGATATCCAGCAATCTCAATCGCCGGCTCAGGCGAAGACCAGGGGCGTCGGGAATTCGAAAGGTTGTTGAGGGAGCGGCTGATCACGATGCCCATCCCCGCCAGTAACAACACGGTGAACACCGTCATCACGCGAAAAGGTTTTGCTGAGATCATGATACCTCCCGTTTCTGCAGTGCCTGGCCATCGTCAATGATTCATTCTATGAGCCTCGGTTGTTTGCGCCATAACGATAATACGCCGTCCGCGCTCCGCCTGAATACCCGGCATAGACGAAAGGCAGACCCGGCGTTCTGGTTCAGCGCTGCAGTCGAGACACCGACGTCATGGAGCCCACTCCCTCGACGGTAACAAAGTTGAGTGATCACGAGGTCCGCTCTATTGCCGGCACGGAGAACCGGAGATGGAACCCGAAAACACGTACTCGAAAACATTTCGACGCTGACCCGGAAACTGGCTTTGCGTTACTGTTATGCAGGATGCGACGTTGGCCGGCGCGACACGTTTGCCAGGATTCGGAAGCACCTGCCAACGCGATAAGTGTTTCCTACTTCAACTGGCCCCTCACCGCATAAGGAAGATAAGTCCGGAAGATGTAATCGCTCTGCGGCTTTAACAAATGACATGCCTGACAATTGGCAAGCTTGCCTCGCGCCTGTACGGTCGTGCCGGCCCCATCCGTCACCATGTATTCCCAATCACCAGTTTCAGGATTGAATCCCTTTTCTTGTTTGATCATCACGGTGAGTAACTCGGGTTCGGAGCTTGACTGGTTCGTGAGTTTCTCTTTGACGATCACCGAGCCTTTCGGAAACTCTGGTTTCCTCATCTCCATCATCGCCTTCTTTCCCATGTCATTAACATAGACAGTGATGAATTTATCGGCATGCGGATTCTCTACGCCCGGCGGGTGTGGAATTGGCGGCGTTGGAGCTGCGCAATCAAAGGCTGAGGCGGCCCGCATGAGAAAAGGTTGCGGATTGACCCTGGTCCAATTCCGGTAGCCGGCAATCTCGTTCGCAGCGGCGAGCTCTGGAGACATAGCCTCAACCGGCGTTGCAGAAATGGATCGCGGCCGCGAGTAGCTCACCAGTCCTCCAATCATTAGCATCAACCCCATCGTCGCAGTTGCCTTAATTCGAAGAGCACTTTTTGACATTCGTTAACTCCTTACTGGTTCATCGTATAGGCGTTTGGTCTGGGGCCATGACAATTAGATAAGCCGTCCGGGCTCCTCCTGAGTGTCCTGAATAGCTTTGCTGCAAAAGTCGGCGAACAAGCGCCAACGGCGCGAAATGTAATAGCCTGGGGCAACGCCCCAGGTGAGCGTCAAGTCAGATTTAGAAAGCGCTGAAGGCGCGAAATAGAACCGTTAAACGGAAGACAGCACTATTGGCGCAGGCGTTATTTCGCGCTTTCAGCGCTTGGATCCTGCAACTACCTCAACCTGGGCCGATGGCCCAGGCTGTTACATTTTCGCGCCTTCGGCGCTGGAACTCCGAGTTTTGACACCGCCTATGAAGCGCTGGGCCATTTCCATTCAGGCCCGCTTCCGGAGGTGGAAAAGACTTTTGCAGCAAAGCCGTCCTGAATAGATGAACGGCAGTCCCGGCGTTTTTTGCATTCCTTCAACGGTTGTGCCGATGTGGTATTACTTCGCCGGTTCAGTCTTATAGAAATCCACACCAGCAGCTTCGGCTCCCACGTCGATGGTCGCCACTGTCTTCAACGCTTTCAGGTCAATGATCTCGACTGTGCCTGGTTCTGAGCCGATTCCTTCGACAGTCACGAAGGCGTAAGCGTCATCTGGTGATACCACCACGCCGTGCAGAACTTTTCGTTTTGTCGGCAGGCGGGCGAGTTCCTTTCCGCTCTTCAGATCGTAAATCGAAACCGACTGATCGCGCTTGTTGGTGGCCAGCAGGCGTGTGCCGTCGTGAGTGATTCCAAGATTGTAGACGCCGGCCCGCGCCGGAATCCTGCGGACCAATTTCCAGTCGCTACTGTTGATTTCGACAATCTCGCTCGACTTGTTACAGGCTACATAAATCAAAGCGCCATCGGCCGAAGGCTGGGCCCAGGTCGGTGAACATGAATTATCACCGGGCTTGGGCGGTTCCATGCCGTGGCCGCCCATGTCCTTCATTCCCGGCATTGACGCCATTGAATCGGCCTTCAATTTAGGCGCGCCGTTGATGCCCATCTCATGTCCTTTGGTGACGATGAAATGACGCGCGACTTTCAATGTCCTAGTGTCGATCTCAACCAACGTGTCGTCCATCATGCAAGCCGAGTACTGTTTCGTGCCTTGCGGATTCAGACGCGAGCCGTGCGGCATTGTGCAGGTTTGAATGCGCGCGATTTCAGTCATGGTTGCAGTCGAAACCACCGAGACTGACGATGGCACCATGTCGCCATGCAAATTGAAATTGACGACGAATAGAAAACTGCCGTCCGGAGTAACGTCGACGGTTGCGGGGAAGTAACCGAGAGTGGTTTTGCCTTCGACGCGGTCATCCTTTGTCGAATATTTCCAAATCGTTCCAAACGGCCGGCCGTGAGCAATCGAAACGTAATAAGACTTACGATCAGGCGAGATGACGATTCCGTGCGGGCCATCGATGTCCACCGGCATGTCACCGGTCTCGATTTGATGATCGATGCGCGCGCCGTTCGGACCGAAGCGAATCATCGCAATCTTGTCGGCCGATTCAGAAACGACGTACACCAGGTAATCTTTGTCTGGTTTGGTTTGAGCATTGACGGATTGATTAGTCGAAAGTAGTAGCGTTGTCAGAGCGATCAAGATCAAGTATCGCATCGCAAAGCCGGCGAATTGAACCGCAGAGGAGACAGAGGATTGCGCAGAGGAATTGCCAGAGGACTCGGCGCCCTCCGCGAAAACCTCTGCGCGCTCAGCGGTTAATTGTCTTTTCACTCTGCTACGGTTTTTTCGGCTTCAGCACCAGCGGTGGCGGAGGCTTCGAGAGATCCACAGGCTTCGAGGGATCTGTTTTCTCCTCTGCCTCTTTCTTCTCCGGAGGCTTGGGAGCATCGACTTTCTTTTCTGCCTCCGGTTTGTCAGCAGGAAAATCTTTTTCATCGATATCGATAATCTTCACTTCAGCGCCGAACTTCCGGTATCCCCGAAACAGAATCTGGTTCCGCGTCTGTTTGGTTTGCCCGCGATCGTGGGCCGTCAGTTCCACCGTGGCCTGTGACGGCAAAAGGTGCGGGACTTCGGCAATCGTGACCCACTCATAATCGATAACTTTGCTGGCCGCGGTGATGGGGAATCCGGGATCGATGTCGTTGCTGACGTCTTCGAGGCGCAGCACCCGATTAGTTTCACGATCGATCCAGATGCGCCCCCGATAGCCCGCGATGGTTTGTTGCTTGATCGAACCACCATCGCCCCAGCCCAGCGACTGGCGCGAGAACTCTTTCTTCACCTGGTATTCGTAGACGATCGTTCGGCGGCCGCGCAAAGTGTCGGTATCAACCGCCTGGAACTCTGCGCGACTTTCCGGACTAAACAACTCTTTCAGAGCCGAGACGTACTCACCCATCGAAATCGTCCCGCCGAGTTTCATGTTGTAACTTTGGTCCTCGGTCACCGGCATGCCGTTCACGGTAAGCAGTTTGTAATCCTCACCGGCACCCTGGCGATAACTGACGGCGATGCTCAAACGATCGTAAGGAGTCCAGTTCTTGCTCTGACCAAAAGCGCGGGAGCGCGTGATCCGTTGATTCACCAGATAGTCAGGCATCGTCTCGGCGGCGCCCAGCGTTGTCTGGCGGGTTCGTTCCAGCAATTCGAAGCTTTCGGCTTCCGGCGGCAAGGTCGCCACGGTCGGGTTGGTGCGCCGGCGAGCGGCCTCTTCCAAAGTGTGAATCAACGAAGAGTCGTTTCCGCTTTTGGTAGCGACCAGCGAACGCAGTCCGGGTGTAATCGGGAAAGCGATACCACGCTTGCGAATGTCATCCATCAGATGGTCGCGCTGCTCGGGATGCGTGGGCAGTTGGTAAAGCATCTGCACAAATTCCTGATTGGTCAGCGGCGGTCCCTGCTGAAGTTGAGTGGGTTGCGGAAACGGACTGTTATCAGTCTGGGCGCTGGCGGTTGAGACCAACGCGAGAACAGCTAAGAGGGTCAATAGAATTGCGGCGATCCGTGATGTGCTGGGATCAATCGAACGAACAGAATATCTCAAGCTAACCTCTCAAAAAATTATTACCAACAATTATAACGTTTGATTCGAGGATTGCGTTACGCGGGCGGTTGCCTGAACGGGATACTTTTGCGCGTTTACACGCAAAAACGTTCGATCGCCCGTTGCAGGATTTCCACGCACTGATTGAGTTCCGAGACCGGGACGAATTCACCGGTGCGGTGCGCTTCCCGAATGTTGCCGGGGCCAAAGACGACCGCTTCAGCCCCCAGAGCGATCATGCTCGGGGCCTCAGTGCCGAAAGCAACGGTGCTCGCAGATTGTGCTGAAGCCTGTTCGAGGAATTGAACCAATTCAGAACCGGCGGCCGTTTCAAAACTATCATCCGCGCGGGCCGCATCGATTTCGCATTCGAAATCCAGATCAGCGCTGCGCAGATGCTTGATCTCTTGTCTGACCGCGTCCAGGACGAAATCAGATTTTTGACCGGGGATAGTGCGCCACTCGAGCGTGAAGCGGCATTCTCCCGGAACGACGTTCTTGGCTGATCCACCTTTGATGATGCCGACGTTGATGGTCGTGTAAGGCGGATCGAAATCTTCGTGCTGATCGCTATGCAACTGTTTGGCGATCCCTTCAATTCTTTCAATCAAACGCGCGGCGCGAAAAATTGCCGATGCCCCAATTTGCGGGTAAGCGCTGTGGGCCTCGCGTCCGCGTACGGTAACTTCGGCGAGACAATAACCTTTGCCGGCGCGCATCGGTTGCAGCGAAGTAGGTTCGCCAACGATCGCGTAGCGAACCGCGAAGGGTTTTGCTCGTGCCAGGCGCCTGGCGCCAAGACAGCCAATCTCTTCGTCTGCGGTGAACACGAGTGCCAGGGGCTTTTTCAGTTGGGCCAGTTCGATGCTTTCGATCGCTGTGAGCGCTGCCGCGATGAAGGCTTTGGTGTCGCACGACCCGCGACCGAAAAGCTTGCCGTCCCGTTCGGTGAGGTTCAGCGCGTCCGTCCACGCTTGATCGAAAGGCACTGTATCCGTGTGCCCTACCAGTGCGAGTTCGACGGCTTCAGCCGGTGATTCACAGACTGAAGTCTGTGCCACTAAATTGAGTTTCTCGATACCGTTTTCATCGGTGTGAGAATAGGTCCTGGTGTTGAGGCCGCGCGCTGCGCATCTGGTTTTGAGATAAGTAATGATCTCAGCGTTAGACTGCGAGGAGACCGAATCGAAGGCCACGAGATTTTTGAGTGTAGTTTCGACTGTCATTACTTATTTTGGAGTGCGCCGGCGACGCCCTCTTGTTTGGAGTTCCGCGTTTACGCGGCGGTAGATCGGTAGAACGGGCCGCCTGAAGGCGGAACTCCAAACGATCCAAAGCAAATTCATCCCCATAACGTTTTTTGCAAATCATTAAATCGTTCGACGACTTCTTCCTGGATCAGGTGCCGTCCCTCAGAAACTATGGGTTTGCCCGCGACGACAACTTCGCGCACCGCCGCTCGGGAAAGCGTGAAGACAATGCCGGCCAGGAGATCATTTTGCGATGCGCCGGCGATCGACGGATCGTCCAGATCAACTGTGAAAAAGTCGGCCGGTTTGCCCGCGCCCAGCATCCCGCCCGGCCCGCCAATGCTGCGAGCGCCGTTGATGGTCGCGCAGTCAAACAGATAGCGCGCCGCATCAGCGGCCGGGTTATCAGATCGATCGCTGGGGCTAATTACCGCCCGTTCGAGCTTTTGCAGGCGCACGTGATACTCGAGCTCACGGGCATCTTCGAGCAGATCAATTTGCGCTTGGCTGTCAGTACCTAAACAAATCGCCGTTCCGTTTCTCTGATACTCGTCCGCCGGAACGACGCCATCACCGAGATTTCTTTCGGTGGTCGGACAGGCGCAAACCATCGCGCCGGTTTTGGCGAAAGCGGCGATGGCCTTTGGCGTCACGTGAATGGCATGCACGGCGGTGAAGTCTCGGCCAGGTAAGCCTTCGCTTTCCAGCAGAGCGATCGGCGTGCGGCGGTATTCCTCGACACAGGCAGAAACTTCCGCCGGCTGTTCGGCGACGTGCATGTGAGTTTTCAAGCCGCGTTCGTTTGCATAGCCAATGACTGAGCGCAGGTATTCCAGCGGGACCGCGCGCACGCTGTGCGGCGCGACCCCAACCCACGCCGTATCAGAAGCCCGACCGTCAGGGAGGGCCCTCTTCGGATTGGGCTCGTTTGAGTTTTCTCTCGGATTCCCGCCACCGAGATCAGAAATTAAAGATTCCAAATTCTGTAAATATGTATCCGGGCTTTCAATGAACCGGACCTGCCGCGGATTAGCTTCCATTTGAAAACCCGATCGCGCATACGCCACACGCAACAGGGCGATCCGCAGCCCCAGGTCATTTGCCGCCCGGATCACTTCTTTCGCCAGCAGATTCGGATCGCTATAAGGTCCTCCGTCCGGCGCATGATGAAGATAGTGAAACTCTCCAACTGAAGTGATGCCGCTTAGGGCCATCTCCAGGAAGGCCATCCGCGAAGCGTCGTAGACGTCTTCCGGTGACAGACGCGTCGCCGCCGAATACATCATCTCCCGCCAGGTCCAGAAGCTGTCGCGCTGGTCCGAAGTTCGATACTCGGTCCGGCCGCGCAGCACGCGCTGGAAAGCATGCGAGTGAGCGTTGACCATTCCCGGCAGCAAGGCCCGGCGCGGCAAATTGATTTTCTTTTCGTCGGTGAGTTGATCGGCTCCGACGATCTTGTCGATCAAACCTTCGCTGTTGCTCACCACGGCCAACTGACTTTTGAACTGCCCTTCGGCATAAACAAATTCGGGAAGCCAGGCGATCAACTTTGGTCTGTCGCGATCAGTCAAGCTTTTGCATCTCCGAACTATGGAAATTTGGCGGCAGCGGTGGTACCGGGAGAATCTGTTCGCGCGGCTTGTTCTTTAGCACCCGGGTGACGATGTACAGACTCATGATAGCCGCGCCCAGCGCACACACGTAAGCCGTCAGACTCAGTCCTGGGTTTTCAGGCCAGCCCCAGAATTCGATGCCGATCGTCTGGATGGTTCCGTAAATCACCCCCACGAACAATTCAGATCCTATCCACGCACCGATTGCGATCAGACTCCAGGCCAGCGCACTCCGATTTCTTTCGCGGGCGAGCTGCGTCATCATCTTCGGAATTCGAAAAATAAGGAAATAGAGTTCAATCATGACGTCAGGGTAACTACTTATTCAGCCCCAGGATTCGCACCACGATCGAAGGCTGGGGTCCGACGGGAATGCTTGCCAGTTCCTCTTCAGATTTAGCGCGGCGACGTAACAACTCGAGTTTGAGGCTCTCTGCGCCACGCTTCATGGTCCAGTTGTGATTTGATCGAAAGATCGGTTTCAGCAGGAACGAAAGTTTTTCAATAAGTGGTTTGTTGGCGCGGATGGTCCAATCGTAAGTGACGTTAACGAAATTGCCGTCCGGCTCGAAGGTCCAGATCCCGCGGCCTTCGAGATCACCGGTCGCGTCCATCGAAAAGCCGTGCGGATAATTCGATGCGATGGTGCGAAAGTTGATGCGCAAAGTGTAAGGCAGCCAGCCGCCGGCGTGCAGCCTGATCAACTTCCCGATACCGCCTTCGCCGCCCGGCTCGATTTCTTTCACATCAAAATAGACCGACCCCCACCAACGCGGCAGGGCTAGCGCGTCTTCCAGAATGTCCGCCACTTCTTTCACGTCGCCGGCGACGCGCCAACGGTCGACAAAATGGTACTGGTTCTCAGCCACGATTCGCAGGGCGGAGAATATCATAAAGTTCGGTACGCACTCCTCTGGAGTGCTGCCATCGAGAGCACGCCGGAGGCGAGCGTACCGGGTGGCCTCGATCGTGCGAAGTCGCTAGAATGAACCGCGACTAATTCAAATTCATGGAAGCCCTATCTGCATCACTCGGCGTACTGACGGCCATGATCACGCCGGCAGTTTTGATCTCTGCCAGCGGCACGATGATTCTTTCGACCTCGACACGACTGGGCCGAGTCGTGGATCGCGTGCGTTCACTGTCGGACCGGGTCCGCCAGCTTTCAGCCAGTGATGACCACCCCGAATTCTTCGAAGAAGAGCGGGCGATGGTTTACCATCAACTCGACAAATTGACCAGTCGTTCGCGCCTTTTGCAGCGAGCGCTCACGGCTTTTTATCTGGCGGTGGGGGTTTTTGTCGCCACCAGTGTGGCCATTGGTGGAGTGGCAGTTTTCCATGCGCGCGCCGCCTGGGTCCCGGTAGTCATGGGTTTAATCGGCGCCTGCTTTCTGTTCTACGGGAGCATGCTGGCAGTGTTTGAAGCGCGCCTGGCGCTTAGTACAACTCACGCGGAGATGGATTTTGTCTGGCGCATCACGAAACGCGTGATGCCGAAAGAGCTGGTAGATGGACACAAAACGCATTACGTGCATTTTAGGAAGCGGAGGGATGATTGATTTGATTTCCGACTTCGAAATGCGGATTGCTGATTGCAAGATCGATAGTCCTTCGTATCTTCACTTGCTGGAGACTGGGCAACTGCAACGTCGGGTCGAGGCACTCGAAGCTTTGCTCGAGCGCTGCACGGTTTGTCCACTCGACTGCGGCAACAACAGGCTCGCGGGCGATCTGGCGCGATGTTACTCGGGCCGGCTGCCGGTGGTTTCATCTTACACGCCGCATTTTGGTGAGGAGCCCCCACTCACGGGCACACGCGGCGCCGGAAACATCTTCTTCGGCAACTGCAACCTTCGTTGTGTCTATTGCCAGAACTATCAGATTTCACAGGCGCACAAAGAACAGATCAAAAATGAAGTAACACACGAACGTTTGGCTGGGATGATGCTGGAGTTACAAGGGCGCGGCTGTCACAACATTAATTTTGTCTCGCCGACACACTTTGCGCCGCAGATGGCCCGCGCGATTCTGATCGCCGCAGAGAAAGGTTTACGCCTGCCCGTCGTTTACAACACGAACGCGTACGATTCAGTCGAGGTGCTGCGACTGCTGGATGGAATCGTCGATATCTATTTGCCGGATTTGAAATATGCCGAGGACGAAGCCGGCTATTTGTTTTCAAAGGTGCCCCGCTATCGTGACATCTCGCGGGCTGCCCTCAAGGAGATGTTTCGACAGACCGGCGATGACCTTGTTTACAACGAAAATGGTTTGCTGCAGCGCGGCCTGGTGATTCGCCTGCTGGTCCTGCCGAACGACATCGGCGGTTTGCGTGAATCGTTGGAGTGGATTCGGAACGAATTGAGTCCGCGAGTCGCAATTTCGCTAATGGCCCAGTATTACCCCACAAACGTGGCGGGCACCAATCCGCGTTACACGTTGCTGTCGCGCCGGATCAGCGAAAGCGAATGGCTGCGAGCGCTGTCCGCTTTGGAAGAATTTGGATTAGCAGAAGGTTGGGTTCAGGAGTTCGACGGCGCCCCGTTTTATTACCGGCCCGACTTCAATAATGCCGAGACGCCGTTTCGCGATATGCGTGACTTTTCCTGACTACTGTGTCACCGGCAGACGCGGTTGTCGCCGTGGGGCTGCCTCGGGCTCTTCCTCTTGTATGGTCGCCAGCACGTCCTTATAGACTTTGATTTTCCCGGCCTGCGTCATCCGGGTCTTGACTGAAGTCAGATACTCGTCAAACACCTGGTTCTTGCGTTCGGTCAATGCTGATTGCATCAACGAATCTCTTTGTTTGGCATATTCGGTGAGGTCGGCGTCAGTACGCTTGTTGATTCCGATTACCAGGTAGTTCTGATTGAGAAAAATGGGCTGCATGACCTCGCCAGCTTTGGCGGCATACAAAGGGTCATCAATCAGCACGCTCGATCCCGCTTCGCCCAGGGGTGTGGCAAGTTTGTAATTGGCTTCGGCGTTCGCTTCCAAACCGAGTTTCTCAGCAGCCGCTTTTAGTTCGCCCGGAGTCTTGGCGCTCGCCACCAGGTCCTTTGCTTTTTGTTCGAGCTGAGTTTTCGCCTTCTCTTCCTTTACGGCGGCGCGGACTTTATCTTTCACCTCGTCAAACTCGGGAATGCGTGGAGCGCGTTGCTCGACCAACATCGGCACCGCGAAACCATTCTTGATGCCCGTGCGTTCACCGACATCGTTGGGATTGTTCAGCGGGGCGATGGCCTGTTCGAACTGTTGCGAGTTGCCGATGTTCGGCACGTCGTCGCCCGGTTTGACGAACGGCGTTTCGCGCACCATGTCGGCCGCGCTCATGTTGGCTTCCGCAGCGAGTTCCTGCGCCACCTTCTGCGGGTCCTTCGTTTCTTTCAAACGATCCTGCGCCTTTTGCGCAATCTTTTGCGCGATGGTATAGCCGCGCCGGTTGCGAAGCGAGACCAGCAGTTCCGGCTTGGCAACTTCGAAGGTCTTCGCGACTGAGTCACCACGGCGCAGAATGTAATAAGCGTTCTTATACTTGATTGCGTCGGTAACCTCGCCCGGCTGCATATCGAGTACTTTTTGATAAGGGTCGTCAGGTTTGCTGGGATTCTTCTTCACGATTCCGTTGACCCAGCCACCCGCTTTCGCGGTTGCGGGATCTTCGGAATTACCTTTGGCGAGATCCGCAAAGGCGGCCTCAGTTGTTGTTTCCGCCGCACCGCGGGCCTTGGCGACCAGGCCGTTGGCCTTCTCCCTCACGGTGGCATCGAGATCTTCGCGCGCAACCTTCAAGACGATCTGCTGGACTTTGACGCCCGCCTGTTTGAATTCAGGCTTGAGGGCGTTGTATTCGTCCTGCAATTCTTTGTCGCTGATCTGAATCTTCTGACCGGATTTGTCCTGATCGATGAACACGTAGCGAATCTTTTTCTGCGGGACCAGGATGTTGTAGTTGGTCTTGTGCTGATCGTAATAGGCCTTTAACTCGTCATCGGTTGGTTGAAGCTTCTCGGCGACCTTGGTCGCCGACACCACCACGTAAGTCAGATCGAAAGTAGTATTTTTCTTTTTGTATTCCGCCTCCACGTCGTCCTCGGAAACACGAACGCTGGCGGCGACGAAAGCTTCCAGCTTTTCGCGCGCGATATCTTCGGCTACGTCGCGCTCAAAGGCGGCTACGTCACCGACCCGCTGTTGATACTTGGCCATGTCGAGCTTTCCGGAAGCATCGAGCAAGGTCAATTTTCCTGAGGCGTCGCTAAAGGTCTTCCTGATTCGCTCATTCACTTCCGTCGCCGAAGCCTCTAAGCCCATCCGGCGAGCTTCCTGAACGGCGATCTTCTTTTGAATCAAGCCATCAAGAATCTTGTCGTCCGTATAGCCCATTTGCGTCAGGCTAATCTGGCCGCCGAAACGCGCGAAATTCATTTGCAGATTCTGTTTTTGCGTCGCGAACTCGCCGAGAGTTATATCTTCGCCACCTACGGTTGCGACCACTTCCGCACTCTTGGTCGGTTCGATTCCTGAGGATCCGCTGTTAGGCCGGAAGAAAAGCACCAGGCTGACGGCCATGAGCGCGACGAACCCAAGAATCAACACCTTGCTGGTGCGTTCGAATTTACTTAGTTGTTTGAGCATGAAGAACCTTTACCCATGGTTAATGGAAATCAGAAATTCTAATTGACCGGGGCGCGCGCCGCAACTTGCGGACGGCAGCGGGTCCCCCAGTTCAGGCTCCCGGCGTGTTTTGCTCACCTGCCGGCCGGAGTTGGATTCTGGAATATCGTTAACCGCGATTTTGTTCGCTACGACTCGAATGCTATTTTATCTGGCCAGATGCACTCGGTCGCAACCTCGACACTGGCATGGGTCGGCTTTTGCAGTTTCATCCTCGTTATGCTGGCGATTGACCTTGGTGTCTTCAATCGCAAGCCACACGAAATATCCTATCGAAATGCGGCTATCTGGAGCGCAGTCTGGGTCACCCTGGCTCTGATCTTTTTCGGGTTCTTACTCGGGCCGTTGGGCTGGCAATTGTTTGGCGATGAGCGCCATCAGAAGGCCTTCGAGTTCATTACCGGCTATCTGATTGAACTGTCTTTATCGGTAGACAATCTTTTCGTCTTTCTGCTGATCTTTTCGTACTTCAAGGTTCCGCCAAAATACCAGCATCGCGTCCTTTACTGGGGAGTATTAGGCGCTCTGGTCATGCGCGTGACCATGATTCTGGTGGGGACGGAACTAATTGCGCGGTTTCATTGGATCATCTACCTGCTGGGCGCCTTCCTGGTTTACACCGGAATTCAAATGCTGCGCGGTGGTGAGACCGAGTTGGAACCCGACAAACAACCGATAATTCGGTTCATCACCCGGCACGTTCCGATTGTCCGCCATTACGAAAAGCGAAAATTCTTTACCAAAGTCGATGGCAAGCGAGTCGGAACTCTGTTGTTTCTGGTGTTGATTGTGGTGGAAGTAACCGATTTGGTCTTTGCAGTTGATTCGATCCCGGCCATCTTTGGCGTCACCACTGATCGATTTATCGTCTATACCTCGAACGTTTTTGCAATCCTGGGCTTACGAACCTTTTATTTTCTGCTGGCGGGAGTGGTAGAAAAATTTCACTACCTCAAAGTTGGCCTTGGCATCGTGTTGGGATTTATCGGCATAAAGATGCTCCTTCCCTTAATTACGAAAATTCTCGGAGCCGGTTTGCACGCTTTGGGATTTGAAAGCTGGGCGCGAAACGTCCATCACTTTGAGGATATTCCCGTGGTCATCGCGCTGGGTTTCGTTGCCGTCGTATTGCTGTCGTCGGTAGCAGCGTCACTAATCTGGCCGAAACCGGCCGCGGAAGACAACGAAGAGTAAAAACGACATCGCCCCGAAGGGCTTTTCCCCACGGGGCGACGGAGCGCGCGCCGGAAAGCTCCGGCAGCATTTTTTGGAAATGGATGCTTAAGCATCCTTCAGCTGTAGAGAGTCTCGGTGTTGACCCTTCGCCCGCTGTGAACCAAGTATTAGGAGCCAGCGAGTACAGCCTTCCGTTTTTAACTTGGTAAGTACCCAAAGTCTAAACTCCTCACCTCCGAGCGTCAAGTGGCATCTTGACCGCACCTGATACATACAGAAAATTGATTCATTACTGCTCCAAATTAAGGGCGCCATCACACCATGACAATCCAACCGCAAACAATGGTCAACGGTGGCCCCCACTTTTACAAAATCGCTGAATCGGTAAGCGCCCCGGCCCATAAATCAAGAGATTGCCCTGCTGGCCGACGGGCGTCAGGAGGGCGACCACCGAAGCCATGGCCATGGTGACGACAAAAGGCTCCGCAGGCTTGCCCAAAGCCTGGACCGGCGCCAGCGCGCTGCCGTGCAAAAAGGGCGGTCGTCGCGGAATCAGACATGAACTGAATAACTATGACTACCACGCCGAACCGCGCCCGGGGTATCAAAACGATCAGGCCAGCCGCTAACCGCATGCTGCAAACCATCCAGCGACCAGGTTGGCAGTTCCCGTTTTTTGCATGTTCGGTACGCATGCCTTCGGCGTGCAGTTCCGGCGTTACACATAGGCACGTCGGAGGCGTGCGTGCCCGACGTCGCTCCTTTCGACTTGGCGAAAGTGATCTGGTACTTTCGATTTCCAAATCGTATGACAATGCAGATCACGATCAAGACGGCTGCTGATTTCAACTTTCAACGCACCGTGCTCAGCCATGGGTGGTGTGAGCTGCTGCCCTTTGAACTGGATCGCCGGAACTGGATCCTTACGCGTGTTCTCGATGTCGGTCGAGCCCGGCCGGTCACCGTCAGGATCTCATGCGGAAAACGCGGACTGAACGTCGTGACCTCGCGTGAGGTGAACGAAACTGCCGCTGCCAGAATAGTTCGCGACGTGCGACACATGATGCGGCTCGACGACGACCTTCAGGCGTTCTATTTGGCGATGTCTGCAGATGCGGACTTTGCCTGGATTACGAACGAAGGAGCCGGACGGTTGTTGCGGTCACCCACGGTTTACGAAGATCTGGTGAAGATGATTTGCACGACGAATTGCTCCTGGGCGTTAACTGAAAAAATGGTTACTGCTTTAGTAAACGAGTTGGGCCGCAAGTCTGATGATGACCGCAAGTCTTTTCCCAATGCCCAAACCATGTCCGAACAATCAGAGGCTTTTTATCGCGACAAAATTCGCGCCGGCTATCGCGCTCCGTACCTGAAAGAACTCGCGCAACGAGTGGCGTCGTTGGAAATCGCAGTCGAAAGCTGGCTCAGCAGCGATGCTTCGCTACCCGATCTCATAAAAGAGATGAAGACCGTCAAAGGCGTGGGTAATTACGCGGCGGAGAATCTGCTGAAGCTCATCGGCCGCTATGATGGTCTGGCCCTTGATTCGTGGACTCGTGCGCAATTCGCCAAAATGCGCAACCAGGGACGTTCCGCCAGTGACACGAAGATCACACGTTTCTACTCTCGGTTTGATTCGTGGCGTGGCCTGGCGTTGTGGTGTGACATGACGCGGCATTGGCTTGACCCGGAAGATGTCGCGAAATGATACCAGTTGTGCAATTGTTTAGAACGCCTTACAAACCGCCGTACAAAAACCTCTTTTCTTAACAGAGACTTAACAATCTTTTGGCGCAACCTTTCCGTATCTAAGATCACTAACTCAGTACGAAGCGAGCAAGCGGTTCCAGACTTCGTACGGGGGGCCTGATTTTTGCAGAGAGTTTTTTAAATGAATAGGGAGGCAGTGAAGATGAAACGTTTCATGAAGATGAGTTTTTTGGCGCTGGCAATCACAGCGCTGGCTTCGATCAGCGCGATCGCTGGCGATAAAGCCAAAGTTGAAAAGAAAATGGTGACATTTACCGAAGACATAATGGTTAACGGTACGCTGGTTAAGAAGGGCGACTATGAAATCAAGTTCGACGATAGCACCGGCGAGTTGAGTGTCATTAAAAACGGCAAAGTCAAAGCCAAGACTTCTGCCCATTACGAAGCGCGCAGTGACAAAGCGAAAAGCACGGCGCTCCGGACAATTGATGCCGGCGGCAACGTTGAGCTCAAAGGCATAACCTTCGGTGGATCTGATCAGGACGTCATCGTTGGTGCGCGTGGATCTGTCAGTGGAACACAGTGAAGTAGACGAACAAGGGGTGGCCTTACTAACAAGGGGTGTTTTAAAGGGAGCGCTGCGGAGAAATCCGGAGCGCTCTTTTTTTGTGAGGTACGCACGCCTCCGGCGTGCAGTTTGTGGTCTCGTCGTCAGCACGCTGGAGGCGTGCGTACCTTAAGCTCCCGTTCGGTATCTCAATCCCAGCGCAATGATCTTTTGCAGCAGGGCTTCATAATCAACGCCGCAATGTTGGGCTGAGTCGGCGAAGTCTTCGGCATTGGCAATCTGCGGGTTCGGGTTTGCTTCGAGCAGATAGATTTCTCCGTCGTCAGTAACGCGATAGTCCAGCCGAGCATAACCGCTCAGAAACAGGGTGCGGTAGATTTTCTTCGATAGCCGTTCCAGCTTTTGCTTCATCTTCTTGTCGAGGTCGGCGGCTTTGGTAACGACTCCGACTTTTTCCTGGTAGGCCGGGTCCCACTTTAATTTTGAAGTCGCAATGTTCGGCGCGCCCTCGGGCAGCTTTTCGATCACCAATTCCCACGGGGTGTAACACTGCAATCGCAGATTCCCAATCACGCTGACATAGATTTCACGTCCGGCGATATACTGCTCCGCGATCGCGTGCGTTTTGGTTTGCCGGTGAATGAACTCGACGCGCTCGGCTAGTTTGTCGTCGTCGTTAACGATCGAGGCGCGGGCAATGCCGACTGAGCCTTCTTCGCTGATCGACTTTACCAGCAGCGGAAATTTCAGGCGCTTGGATCGCTTCACCACCCGGTTCATGTGAAAGACCGCGAACGCCGGCACGTGAATTCGGTGATAGGCAAGCACCATCTTCGACAGCGCCTTGTCTCGGCAGATCGTCAACCCGCGTGGATTGCAGCCGGTGTAAGGCTGCTTCATCAATTCCAGATAGCTGACTACGTGCTGGTCATAGAGCGGATAGCCGTGAAATTCTTCGAGCAAGTTGAAGGCAACCTGCGGTTTGTGTTCCAGCAAGGCATTGCCGATCACTCCGAGGTTGTTGTAAACGCCAACGGGCGAAACCTCATGGCCGATCTTCTTGAGGGTTGAGATGACGTCCCACTCAGTTTTGAATGGCGCCAGTTCTTTAGAAGTAAGTCCCTCGATACTATCCGGCGGCACCAGGTCCTCGTGGCAGAGGACGATCACGCGCAACTTCTTGAACGTGTCGCCGTTTTTAGCAGCGACACTTGTCTTACGCCCGCGCTCTGATTTTTGGTTGTCGGTCTTCAAGGGTATTCCAAAAGTCGTGTCAGAAGCCCGACCGTCAGGGAAGGCCTGTTAGCTAAAATTGCCCTTGCTTACGCGCGGGTTTCTGACACGTTTCGCCTCTCTGAAAAAAGGAGAGGAAGAATCCAACCCACTCAAAATTCATAAAGCAATCCGGTAATAACCGGAATGAACCACATTCATCGTCTGCACAGTCAGCATGATCATCAGGTGCCGCTTGAGCACCTCGTCCCGGCCAATGACGCGCAGTTTGAGTTGGGCCGCGCGAGCAATCATCAATTCCAAAACGTGATCGATGGCGTAACCGTGGACGCCCGTGCCTTCAGACACGAGCTGCTGAATTTCCGGAGCCACGCGGCGCAGAAAAGCTGCTGCCGTTTCACGTGTGCGGCGACGCAGCTCGGCGGAAAAGATTCGACGCAGGTCGTTGTCGAGGTAAGCCGGCCATTCAAACGCGTACTTTTCTCGCTTGCGGTCGTAGTGTTCGCGCAGAGTTATGCGAATTTCCGGCAGCGTCTCGATCTTGCGGCGCACCTTGTTTCGGGGACGCGTGCCGGCAATTTCACCGAGCAACTCGTCGACGTATTCGAGCTTGCGCAGCGCGGGCCAGCCGCGGTAACGGCGCCGCCAATTCGAACGCGGCTGTAGCCAGACGGCGAAGGTCTCGGCAAAATCCTCTGCCGGGTGCGCCTGGGCATACCAGGCATCCAGGTTTAAGACGTAGCGACGGCTGTTCGGCTTTGGTTTGTATGACGGCGGATACTTTTGCGCGAACGATCCGAAGGTGCGAATCCAGCGGCGCTTGAAGTGCAGCCGAAAAGCGTTGTCGAGCGCATGGCCCGCTTCGTGGCGCAGGATGCGCAAGCATTCAACGTCGGTGCCGCCTTCAACCTCGCGCATGTATTTGCGCTCCAGCTTCATCAGCCGCGGATGGGCCAGATAAAAAGGGATGGCGAATCCGGGAACCCCGTCGGGCGTGAACCATTCCGCTGACAACCAGACATGCGGCTTGAAGCGGATGCCGCGGACATTCAGTTCACTATAAAGTCGCTTTATGTGAGGTTCGATGAAAGAGCCCTTGATGCGAATCGGCAGATCGCAGATGCGAGTGTCGAGCAGTCGCTCGTCTGAGACGAGGCTCCATTTGAATCGCGCCGGCACGGATCGAGATTGTAACTGCGATCACGATTGCGCGCTAGAAGTTTCAAACGGTGTGATTGGTGGCGCGGGCCACTGTAAAGACTGGAGCGCAAGCGTCCCGCTTTCCTGAAGTGAGTTCAAAGCATCGAAGCTGAGCATCTGGAAATCGACAAAAATAAGGAGAGGAGGAGTTCGCTTCGAAGGAAAGATCTAAGGTTAAGGATTGTGATCCTTATGCTGACTAGGCAAAAACTAGAGAAACAAACGGCCTCGAAGCCGATATCGCTGATACAGCTCGAAGGTCAGTTAATTCGCGATCTGAGTCGCGCAATCTTAAGCGCGAGAGCTTTCTCAGCATCGATGTGGCTTTGATTCGCGGGATCAAGTTGCAGGATTCGTTGCCGGTGCTCAATGGCCGTCTGATAACTTGTTAGTGCGGCGCGCAGGCTCGAGATGTTGCTTTGCGCAAAGGTATCGCGCTCTTTCTGATAAATGGCCAGAGAATCTCCTTTCCGCTCATACGCGTATGACAGATAACCAAGGGAAGAAGTGTCTTCGGGGTTTCTGGTCACAAACGGCTTAACGAGGGCAATGTAATTGTCCCAGATGGCGACGGCTTTGCTGATTTGGCCGGTTTCGACGTAGAAGTCCGATGCGGGATTCAACAGGTCACCCGCATAGATAACGTCTTCGCCGTGGTTGGCGTGCGTGGACAGTTGTTGGTTGAGTTGTTTAATACCCTCGTCCACGTCCGCTGTGCCGGCCGCCTTCTGACCTGTCTTATTGAGTCCAACGCCGACGCGCACCAGGTAGTAGGTTGGGGTTGGCGGGCCCTGGCCCCACAGCGCGCGGTTCTCGCGATTCTGTAAGATCCATTTTAGGCTCCACTCAGAGCATTCCAGGTAATTTTGCCAGTCGCCTCTTTCGGCGTAGATATCTGCCATGTACTTGTGTATGCGGCTGGCGTGATTGAATGCAAATCGTATCGTATTGTCGGCGTACCAGGTCTGCTGGGAGAGGTCCGCAGCGGCCTGGTAGACGGCCAAAGCTTCGTCATCTCTTCCCATTCTGTGCAGCAGGGCCGCTTTCTCCATCGAGCTCTCGACGACCACCAGCTGGCCATCGAGTGAGAACTGAGCTGCTTGTTGTAGCGCGATTGCTTTCTCAGCCCATTGAAGACCCTGCGCCAGGGCGGCGGCACTTTCTTCGATCCGGTTGAACTCTTTCAGCGAGGCTGCTAAATCCTCACTATGAACTGAAGCGGTGTAATACGCCTTTGGATTATCTGGCTCGAGCACAATCATCTGGAGATCGTTTTCGATGTGAGCTTGCCAGATACGGAACGATCCTTCGCGGTCGGCCAGCGAGCCGTAGACTTCCGAAAGGGTCAGGAACGTAAAAGATAATCGTTTACGGTGTTCTACATTTTTCGGCTCGAGCGCGACAGCTCTCATGCGCACTTGCCAGGCCTTGTTGAGATCACTCAGCGCCTGCCGGCTTTGGTGGAATTGCCAATGACGAATCTTGCCCAGTTCGGCGTAAGCGTCTGCCAGTTCATTCAAAAACTTTGGATCGTTCGATTCGTCACCGGCCAGGGTATCTAAAACGGCCACTGACTTTTCGACGATTGATTTACGGATTTCAAAACCCTGCGGCAACTGTGAGAGTTGCGCGTTGGTTTCAGTCAAAAGTGACTTGGCCACGCCGCGCAGGTCGGCGAGCCGCCGTTCGGCCTTGGCCCTTTGGGCGCGCGCGACGAAGTACTGCCATCCGGTCAGGGCCGTCGAGGCGAGCAGCAGCAACATAAAACAGACTGTGGCCGTAACAACGGTCCGGTGGCGTTTGATGAATTTGCTCGCCCGATAGCTGACGGTATCGCCAGTTGCTCTGACCGGCAGACCGGCCAAATAACGCTGAATGTCATCGTTGAATTCCACCACTGATTGGTAACGTCGTTCGGGCTCGCGCCGGATCGCCTGCAGGATGATGTTGTCCAGATCGCCCTTCAGAGTGCGCATGGACGTTAAGGTCTGGCGAGAGTTCACTCCTGAAGAGGTATCTGAATCTTTAGGTGCCGGCTTAGTTGAAATGACTTCGGCGGCGCGCTCGGTAACCGACTGGCAATCGCTCGGGCGCACCGGCCTTTGCGTTCTAAGCGCGTCCGAAATCTCGGTCAGACTCTTACCTTTGAAATCGAAGGGACGCGTGCCAGTCAGCAGTTCGTACAACACGACGCCCAGACTGTAGACGTCGGTCGCCGTCGTGGTCGCCTTGCCGGACAGTTGCTCAGGCGAAGCATACTCCGGCGTCATTACATGAAATTGCGTGGCAGTGCGCTCGGCGTTGCGGTCACTAGGCAAGAGGAGCTTGGCAATACCGAAATCGAGCAACTTTGGCTCGCCCGAAGCCGTGACAATAATGTTTGAAGGTTTGATGTCCCGGTGAACTATCAGCTGTTGATGAGCGTAAGAAATTGCTTCACAGACCTTGGTGAAGAGTCTTAGTCGATCGTTGATGTCGAATCGCTGGTTATCGCAGAAGTCTCTGATCGATTCTCCCTCGACATGCTCCATCACGAAGTAGGGCAGGCCGTCGGTGGTCGAACCACCACCGTACAAGCGCGCGATGTTCGGATGTTCAAGATCGGCCAGAATTTGCCGTTCCATCAAGAAACGTCCAAGCACGGCATTCGAATCCATGCCGCGCTTGATCAGTTTAAGCGCGACCCGTTTCGAGAAGCCCTGGCCGCAATGCTCGGCGAGGAAGACAATACCCATCCCGCCTTCGCCAATCTTTTCGAGGACAAAGTAATCGTCAATTTTCTTACCTGTGAGGTTGTCTTCAAGCGTCTTGGGCCGCAAACCCTTCTCAACTATCAGCGGGGTGCCGATGAAGGTTTGCGCTTCCTTGTAGGTTGAGAGGAGCTTTTCGACTTCGCGCCGGATTTCCTCGCTGGAGCCGGCCAGGAAGCAGTCGCGTTCAGTCGTCGGCAAATCGAGCGCCGTCGCGAAGGTCTCCTTAATCGTCTTCCAGGTTGCCGGATTCATACCTTTCCACTGGACTACGCGAAAACCGAGAGGGAAAAGGGTCAGTACCATTTGCGTAAGCAAATGGGCTAATGATGCATCCAGGAAAGTGCTCGATCCCATCCGCTCACGATGGTACTGACTGCTGGTCCAGGGCCTCTTGCAATAAATAGACAGAATTCGTCAATAAACTGTTAGTCAATCAACCATCGTCCTTCATCCGCTGATACAGCCAGGTCCGCGCGATCTCCCATTCGCGCTTGACAGTGGACGGCGAAATACACATCGCGGCCGCGGTTTCCTCGATCGTCAAGCCGGCAAAATAACGCAACTCAACAATTCGGCACTGCTCTTCATCGAATTGCGCCAGTTCAGTCAGCGCCTGATCGAGCGCCAAAAGGTTCTGGTCATCCTCAACCGGAATCGTCGGCGCATCATCCAGAGAGATTTTCTCGGCGCCGCGCTTCAGAGATTTTCTTTGCCGTGCTGAATCAATCAATAGCCGGCGCATCGCCTGTGCGGCGATCGCAAAAAACTGCCCACGGTTCTGCCAATCAACCGTCCGTTGGTCGGTGAGTTTGAAGTACGCCTCATGGACCAGCTCGGTCGTCTGCAGCGAAACCGCGTGCTCGCGTTGCAGGAAACTCGCGGCCAGCCGCCGCAATTCGTCATAGACGATTGGCAGGAGATTATCCAGGGCTACCCGGCTTTGGTTGCCGCCGCGGCCGATCTCCTGCAACAGCAGGGTCACTTCGTGCGCCATAAGACACCTGAGCCAATTGTATCGCAAGTCTCGCGTCGTGTGATGACGGAAGTTCACGGCTGCCTAATGAAGGCGCGCACGACCCGGACGCGGCCGCTATAGCTCTGCAATCAAACCTCAGCAAAGCAAAATAGGTAACCCTTTCAACCAAAATAGGGATCACGCCCGATTTCAAAGTAACGCCGTCCCGGTATATTCCCCGGCGACCTGAAAGGCTCGGCAAGTAGAAGGGGACATGCCATGTCTCGCTACCTTGTGCAGCGAAGCTTTCCGGAAGCGTGCGAGATGAAGACTCTGACCCAATTGCAACGCAACTCTCGCGTAGTTTGATAGCCGAGAATTCAAACGCACTTTGACAGGAGATTCGGTGATGGCAAAGCAAAAGATCAGTACGGTCCTTCGAACTATTGAGCGACATTCGCAAAGCGCACTCGTCGTTCGTTTGTTAAGTCTCGTGATTATTTGTCTGGGCCTGGTAACGGCTCAAGCACAACAGACTGCCTTTACCTATCAAGGAAAGCTCACGGATGGCGGCAGTGCAGCCAACGGAAATTATGATTTGCAGTTCGCATTGTTTGACAGTCGAACCGATGGAACGCAAATCAGCACCACACAAACCCTCGCAAGCGTTTCGGTGAGCGCCGGAATCTTTACGGTGAGTCTTGATTTCGGCGCTAACGCTTTCAATGGCGCCAGCCGTTACCTGGAAATCGGTGCGCGGCCGAGCGGCGGTGGCAGTTTTATTACGCTGAGCCCGCGCCAACCGCTAAGCTCGACGCCGTACGCTGTGAGGAGCGTGAGCGCGGCGACGGCCGATGGCCTGAGCCAGAGCTGCGTCAGTTGCGTGACGAGCGCGCAGATACAGAGCGTGCAGGGATCGCAGGTGACGGGCGCAGTCCCGGGCGGCCAGATCAGCGGCACGATCCCGGTGACGAGCGTGCCACCCGACAGCGCGAGTTACATTCAGAACGGGACGGCGCAACAGGCGTCCTCAAACTTCAACATCAGCGGCAACGGGACGGCCGGCGGGACGTTGTCGGCCAACGCCGTCAGCGCGACAACGCGATTCGACCTCGGCGGGCTGCCGGTTCTGAGGCTTACGGGCAAGAGCCCTACGCTTGATGGTTTATCGCTAGGTACGTGGGCCACAAGTCTCGGTGCCGGAAATACAGTCATCGGCTGGGAAGCGGGAACAATCTTTCCAGATTCCAATGACAACACCTTTGTCGGGAAACAATCGGGATTCCCCAACACTAGTCACGGAAGCAGTAACACTCTGCTTGGTGCCTACACCAAGTTCAGTGACTCTGTCTCTAACGCGACGGCTATCGGCGCCAACACGTCGGTAACGCAAAGTAATTCGCTGGTGCTGGGCAACGGCGTCAACGTCGGCATCGGCGTGACGGCGCCGCAATTCAAACTGCACGTCATAGACCCTTCGAATAAAGGGCTGCGAGCGGAAACCGGTTCGTCCGGCGGCACGGTCGCCTCGTTTGGCGGCTTCGGCGAGTTTCAAATAGACGCTCCCGGAAATCCGGGCGGCAGATTAAACGTCAAGGAGAACGGCAGCGTCGTCCTCGGCGATTGTCCCGGCTGTTTCCCGAATCCCACCGACCGGCTGGTCGTGAGCGGAACCACCCGCCTTCTCAGTCTCGGCTCGGGAGGTTCGTCATCCCTCTGCCGCAACGGTTCACAGCAAATCTCCGTCTGCTCGTCTTCGATTCGCTACAAGACCAACATCGCCGATTTCTCCAGCGGTTTGAATCTCCTCAATCGCCTGCGCCCGGTGACGTTCGACTGGAAAGACAGCCAGGCGCACGACCTTGGCCTGGTCGCTGAGGAGGTCGCCGCGGCCGAGCCACTGCTCGTCACCCGCAACGAGAAGGGCGAGGTCGAAGGCGTGAAATACGATCGCCTGAGCGCGGTCTTCATCAACGCTTTCAAAGAGCAGCAAGCACAGATCGAGCGGCAACAGGCAGAAGCAAAGAGCCAACAGAACCAGATTGCCTTGTTGCGGACAGCCAATGACGCGCTGAATGCGCGGTTGCGGACAATCGAGAAGGCTCTCAAGAAACCGGTCGCGACCAGGCGTCACCATTCACGTCATTAAAAAAGAAACGTGGGGGCGGCCGGCTGCAAGACAACGCTCGTGCTGGCAGCCCGGTGTCCGAATGAGGTGATGTTTTTGATTTTGACGCCACTACATAACGGGCCGGCACATCCGGACACGGTTAAAGAAAGCAAAGAGGTAAGGATCATGGTTGATTCCTATTCCAAAAATATCTTGTTCATCATTTTGACTATCGTGCTGAGCGCCGGTGCCATCTTTGGCCAGACGAGCGGCTTCACCTATCAGGGCCGATTGACCGACAGCGGGACGCCGGCTAATGGCAACTACGATCTGCAAATTGCCTTGTTTGACAGTGATACCGGCGGCTTGCAAATCGGCCAGACACAAACGATCACCAATGTCCTGGCCAGCGGCGGCGTCTTTAGTGTGACGCTCGACTTTGGGCCGGCTGCTTTTCCGGGCGCAGCGCGTTTTCTGGAGATCAGCATGCGTCCGAGTGGCATCGGAAACTACACGATGCTGACACCGCGTCAGGCAATCAGTTCGACGCCATATGCGGTGCGCAGTCTGAGCGCGGCCACGGCTGATACGGCCACTAATGCCCAGCAACTCGGCAATCTGCCGGCTAATACGTATGTGCTGACGGTTGACCAGCGGCTCTCTGACCCCCGACCTCCAACCAGCGGCAGCTCGAATTACATCCAGAACACTACGACGCAACAGGCCAACAGCAACTTCAACGTCAGCGGGGACGGTACGGTGGCAGGGGGAGTATCAGCTGCAGGTTACAAAATCAAATCCACGTCGGTATTGACTACGAATGGCGATTTGGCCACTCCCGGGCATTGGGTCTCCATAGCTCCCTTCAACGACGTGGTCTTCAGCTCTTTCAGAAACATCAGCCTCGGCAGCTACCTCGACGTTGATCTGGAGCCGACAATTCGGGGCGGAAAATTAGTGACGATGGAGGGCTATTCACCATCGTTTCGATTTGTCTCCTGGGATAAGTATCCCAACCCCCAGCGCTGGGAGTGGCAGGCCACTTACATAAACAACGTGGCGGCCATGAACCTTTCGAACATCACGAGTCAGACCAATCCGTTCACAGTTCTCGCCAACGGCAACGTCGGCATCGGTAACATTGCGCCCGGCGCCAGGTTGCGGGTGGAGGACGGGGGCGCCAGCGTCCCGGTTGCATCCTTTGGCGCCAGAGGTGACTTCTATATCGATTTTGTGGGTCAGCCCGGCGGCAGGTTTACGGTCAAGGACAACGGCTTTGTCGGCATCGGCACCGGGGCTCCGGCCGCCAAGTTGGACGTTGATGGCGGCATCCGATTTGCGGCGCTGAGCACCGGCGGCACTACACAACTTTGCCGCAATCCCACCACTTTCCTGATCTCGGGATGCTCATCCAGCCTGCGCTACAAGACAGACCTTCATCCTTTCATTGGCGGCTTGGACCTGGTTAATCGCCTGCATCCGATCACGTTCAGATGGAAGGCGGACCAGACACTCGATCTCGGCTTTGGCGCCGAAGACGTCGCAGCCGTCGAGCCGTTGCTGGTTACTCATAACGAGAAAGGCGAGGTTGAAGGCGTCAAGTACGATCGCCTGAGCGCCGTCTTTATCAACGCCTTCAAAGAACAACAGGACCAAATCGAACGGCAGCAAGCTGAGATTGCAGGGTTGAAAAAGCTCGTCTGCTCAACGCGCCGCCACGCGCGTGCGTGCAGATAGTAAGGAGTAACTCGATATGAAGACCCGAATTTTTCTAACTGTGATTTTGTTGCTGTTCGGCATCACTCATGTGATGGCGCAGACGACCGCTTTTACTTATCAGGGAAAACTTTCAGATAACGGCAGCCCGGCGAACGGCAATTACGATCTGCAATTTGCTTTGTTTGATGCTGCGGATGGCAATAACCAGATTGGTCAGACTAAGACCGTGTCCAGTGTTCCGGTCAGCGCTGGCATTTTCACCGTGACGCTCGACTTTGGTGCGAATGCTTTTTCGGGCGTCAACCGCTTTCTGGAGATCAGCGCGCGGCCCAGCGGCGCCGGAGCGTTTACTTTGCTGACGCCGCGACAGCCGATTACTTCCACGCCGTATGCGGTGCGAAGTTTGAATTCAGCAGCCGCTGATACGGCCACCAATGCCCAGCAGCTTGCCGGAGTCGACGCCAGCCAATATGTGAAGATTGATGATGCGCGTCTGACCGACGCGCGCGATCCAAAAGCCGGCAACTCGAATTATGTGCAAAACTCCACCAGCCAGCAGGCGGCGACTAATTTCAATATCAGCGGCAACGGCACCGTGGGTGGAACGCTGTCCGGCAACACCGTTAATGCCGCAACACAGTACAACCTCGGCGGTCAAACGGTGCTGGGCCTTTCCCAAAGCGTTTTGAAGCTCGGTAATAGTGGCAACGTCGCCATCGGCCAGAGCTCCTTTCCGAATTACAAGCTCGATATCGAATCTCCGGACAAAAACGGTCTGCGAATTGGCACCGGCACGCCAGGCGGAACGGCCCTCTCTCTCGGCGGGTTTGGGGCTTTCGAGGTCGACTCTAATGGGTTTCAAGCCGGAAGGTTCGTCGTTGCGGAGAACGGCAATGTCGGGATCGGGACACCAAACCCCGGATACAAACTCACGGTGGCCGGAGGGTCCCTGCTGGGCGGAAACGTCACGGTGGGCGGAACGGTAGAGAGTACTGCCGGGTTCAAATTCCCTGACGGGAGTGTGCAGACCAATGCAGTAGGGAAGGTATATACCGCGGCAACCGTTGGAGAAGTAGAAGTAAATCACTCTGCTAATGCTACGGATGTCGCCACGCTAACTCTACCTCCCGGCGTCTACCTGGTCACGGCCACGGTCTACTTCGAGAACCGGGCAAATGATTTGTTCCAGGACAACACGCGGGTGGTGAGGTGTTTCTTCGGGAACGAATTCCTGGGGGCTGACCAGATGGGAGCACCAATCAATAATGGGATTTATTCTCTGACATTCAACGCACATACCGTGGCTAATCAGTCCGCGAATGGCCCAGTGTCACTTCGGTGCGGAAATCTTGACGATCGCGGCAAGGTCTTCGCCAAAAATCGGCGCCTCACTGCGGTCAGGGTTGGGGATAGCCCGAACTAGCAATGAGCACGTAGCAGTCTGCTCAGACGGCCAGAAAGCACTTGCGCAGCGCGATACCAACCTTGAGCCAAATGGATCGCAACTCTCGCGTAGTTTGATGAAGAGGATTTTTATTAGGAAGGAATCAAGGTCATGACCAGAGTACATTTCAGAAATTTATTGTTCTTGATGCTGACGGTCGTGTTGATCGGCGGTGTCGCTTTAGGCCAGAGCGGCTTCACTTATCAGGGCCGGCTGACCGACGGTGGCACTCCTGCCAACGGCAACTACGATCTGCAATTCGCCCTGTTTGACGCTGCGGATGGCAATAGCCAGATCGGTCAGACTAAGACGGTGTCCAGTGTTCCGGTCAGTGCGGGTGTTTTCACCGTGACGCTCGACTTTGGGGCGAATGCTTTTTCGGGCGCCAACCGCTTTCTGGAGATCAGCGCGCGACCCAGCGGCGCCGGAGCGTTTACTTTGCTGACGCCGCGACAGTCGATCACTTCCACGCCGTATGCGGTGCGAAGTTTGAGTGCGGCCACCGCCGATACGGCCACCAATGCACAGCAACTCGGGAATCTGCCGGCTAATACTTATGTGCTGACGGTTGACCAGCGGCTGTCTGACCCCCGACCTCCAACCAGCGGCAGCTCGAATTACATCCAAAACGGAAACGGCCCACAGGCCGCCAACTTCAATATCAGCGGCAACGGCACCGCGGGTGGAGCGCTGTCCGGAAATACTGTCAATGCCGCGACGCAGTACAACCTGGGCGGTCAAAAAATCCTGAGCTTATCAAACGACAATAGTTTGAGCCTCGGTAGCAGCGGCAATGTGGGGATCGGGATCGTCTCTAATTCCAAACTCGCCGTGGCTGGAACGGTCGAGAGCACTGCCGGCGGATTTAAGTTCCCTGACGCGAGTGTGCAAGCCACCGCGGCAACGAAGACATATATCACTAAAGGACTTGTAGATCTTGAATTAGATCACGGGGGTTACACTAATATCCTCACCCTAACCTTGCCGCCCGGCGTCTACCTGCTCACAGCCACGGTCCACTTCCAGAACAAAGCGGATGGTTTGTTTCAGGACAACACGCGGCTGGTGCAGTGTCAATTCAATGACGAATACCTGGGGATGTTCTATCTTGGAGCGCCAAACAACCCGATGTATCACCTTACCACCACAATGCATACCCTGTTCACTCAGTCTGCGACGGGCCCAGTGTCGTTTAGGTGCGGAGATTATTTCAATGATAGCGGCAAGGTCTACGCCAAATCGCGCCGGTTCAGCGCGGTCAGAGTGGCAGATAACCCGGTAACGCAATGAGCAACTGGCAGTCTTAGCTCAGAGGTACACAAGCACCCAATTCAAAAAGTTAGCGCCAACGGACATTCCTGGGAATTACGCCAGGGCTAACCACAGGTATCTGAGAATTACGGAGGGTCTGATGTTGGAAGCAATAAAGAATAAGCGCCAGACGGTTCTGGTGGGAGTCGTTCTGACAATCGCGTTGAGTGGTCTGATAGCCGCCGGCTTTAGCGGGCGGATCGGACAATTGCTGACCGAAAGCGAAAACCGCGATTCGGTTCCCCAAGTGCATCGGCCAGGAAGCAAACCTGCTGATTTGCGATCAGCGAGCTTGCCATCAGCCCCGACGCCGTCAGCCGGCGCGCAGTTCTCACTCGTGCGCGACCTGGTTTCCGGAGGTGGCGACAACAGTGCCGGTGGGGCATTTCAATTGACAGGATCAGCCGGCCAGGCAGCTGCGGGTACGCAGATGACTGGCGGACAGTTCACACTGACCAGCGGTTTTTGGAACGCTGAAGCTGAGACCACACCCACGCCAAGCCCCACCGCGACGCCGACTCCGGCGCCCACCGCGACGCCGACTCCGGTGCCCACCGCGACGCCGACTCCGGTGCCGACAGCGACGCCGACTCCGGTGCCCACCGCGACGCCAACTCCGGCGCCGACAGCGACGCCGACTCCGGCGCCGACAGCGACGCCAACCCCGGTGCCCACCGCGACGCCGACTCCGTCACAGTCACCGACGCCCACACCGACACCAACTGTAAGTCCGACACCATCGCCGACACCTACGGCAACACCGTCACCCACCCCTACTCCGTCCAGCCAGAGCGTCGTCCAATTTGGTTCGTCGACCTACAGTGTCACGGAAGATTGCACCACGGTCACAATTACGGTGAATCGTATCGGCGAAACTTCAACCGCGGCTCGCGTGGATTATTTCACCGCGGACATCACCGCGAACGCGCGCCAGGACTACATTACCAGTCTCGGTACTTTAGATTTTGCAGTGGGCGAGACTTCCAAGACCTTTGTCGTGCTCATTAACGAAGACTCATACGTCGAAGGCGACGAAACCTTTAGCGTCAATCTGATAAACCCAACGGGCATGAGCCTCGGTGGGCCATCGACCGCGATCGTCACGATCATTGATGACGCGAACGAACCTGCCACAAACGCGATTGACGATCCGCAGACGTTTGTCTGTCAGCACTATCACGATTTTCTGAACCGGCAACCGGACGCACCCGGACTGGCTTTCTGGACGAATCAAATCACGTCGTGCGGCAGCGACGCGGCGTGCCTTGAAGAACGCCGAGTCAATGTCTCGGCCTCGTTCTTTCTCTCAATTGAATTTCAGGACACGGGCTATCTGGTTGAGCGCATCTACAAAGCCGCGTACGGCGATGCGACCAGCACTTCAACCTTTCCTTCGAACCATCAGTTATCTGTACCGTCGGCGCGTCTGAACGAATTTCTTTCCGATACTCAGGAGATTGGGCATGGCGTAGTTGTCGGCCAGGGGGACTGGCGCCAGCAAATTGAAAACCACAAACTGGCGTTCGCATCAGGGTTTGTAGAGCGTTCGCGATTCACCGCGGTCTATCCGGCATCGATGCCTCCGGCGCAGTTCGTTGACCAGCTCAACCAGAATGCCGGCAATCCGCTTTCGCAATCAGAAAGAGATCAGTTAGTGACAGATTTGGCCAGCGGCACAAAATCCCGAGCCCAGGTGCTGCGGGCGATCGCCGAAGACCCGGATCTGAAATCGGCAGAGGTCAATCGCGCCTTTGTGTTGATGCAGTACTTTGGTTATTTGCGGCGTAACCCAAATGACCCGCAGGACTCGGACTACACCGGCTATGATTTCTGGCTGACGAAGCTGAATCAATTTGACGGTAATTACATCAGCGCGGAAATGGTCAGGGCGTTCATTACCTCGATCGAATACCGCCAAAGGTTCGGGCCGTAAGGTGATTGGTAAGAATGCCGCATCCGAAGTTGCGAGCAGTAACCGGTGTCGTAGGGCAGTGAGCCCAGCTGCGAAGCAGCGATCAGAGTTAAGCCCAGGGCGAGGCTTTGCGAGCGCGATAACGTACTTGACGCATCAGAGTTTGGATATTAAGCGCGTGCCGCTTGCATTGCAGGTCACCTTACGGTCTTATTCCGCGAGTCCGCGGAGCGGACGTCAGCATAAAGCCTGGGGCGTAAGCCCCAGGATCGCGTCAGGAAAAGCGATAGAGCCCGCGAAGTGGGCGGCAGCCGCCTCATTTGAATTAATTTGAAGCGCAACGGCTGTCACCCGCTGCGCGGGCTCAATTGACATTTTGGTATTTGACCTGGGGCTCACGCCCCAGGCTTTATGCTGACGTCCGCTCCGCGGACTGAAAACAGGGTGATGCGTCAAGTATATTATTGCCCTCGCAAGCCTCGCCTTGGGCTTCACTCTGATCGCTGCTCCGCAGCTCTTGTGTGTCCCAGCCGCGATCACGAAATCGTCTTGTAGTATTCCCACTGCCGTTTCAGTTTGGTCAGCAGTTCGCCAAACCGGGGATCTTGCCGGACGTTATTCAAATTGGCATCTCTCTCGAACAGTGGAAAGCACGGAAAGCCATCATTCGCCGCCTGTTCCAACCACTTGATTGCCTGGTCCGAATTTTTCATCAGCGCATACGCGCAGGCGATGTGATAAGCCGTGTGATGGAAATGACCAAATCCTTTGCCTCTTACGATGGCCAGCTTAATCTTGTCTTCAGACAGGCGGTTTTGTCCGGCTGAAGCCGCGAGCACCGCTTGCAGACTCGTGAACAGACCCCGATTGTCCTCAGGGTAATCTTGTAAGAATTGGTCAAGAGTTGCGGAGGCTTCTTCTTTTCTTCCCAGATTGAAAAGCGCGAAAACTATCTGATGACCAATCAGCGCCGGATTAACTTCTGCGGGGACGTTACGCAAAGCGTCCAGGGCTTGCTCATGCCTGCCCTGGAAGAAATATATTTCGCCCACCCGAAATCGTGCGAGTGAATTGCTCGGATTGACGGCTATGGCTTTCTCCAATTCCTGGAGAGCTTCGTCAAGCAGACCGACATGACTGTAAACCAGCGCGAGCTGATTTCGCGCCTCGTCCAAACCTGGATCCAGGTCGAGAGCGTGACGATATTCCTGAATCGCTTTGTCGTGGGGGAAATGATTGGCGGGTGTCCAGAGCAGCCGGCCACGCGCCAGGTGAGCTGCGGGTAAATCAGGATCCAGGGAGAGCGCTTTTTCGACTGCGACGAAGGCCTTTTCCTCCCACTGTTTTTCATCGGGCGTGAATAAGAAGAGCCTCCAGACGCACGCCTGGGCCAACTCTGCGTGGGCGGCCGCGAAGTTCGGATCCGTGTTGACGGCGCGGCTGAGAGACTCGATCGCTTTTTCGTTGTCAGCTCTAGTTTGCCGGCTGAGGTAGAAGCGACCGCGCAAAAAATCGTCATAAGCTGCCGGGTTGATCGGGACCGCCCGCGCCAAACGCACTTGATCCTGCGGCGTCAGCTTGATCTGAATCTTCTGCGTCACAGCCCGGGCTACCTCGTTTTGCAGCGTGAGTATGTCGCGCATCTCGCGGTCATAGGTCTGCGTCAGCAGGTGCTGGTCCGTCGCCGCATGAATCAGCTGTACATTAATTCGCACCTGATCTCCGAATCGCTGCACGGAGCCTTCCACGATTGCGTCCACATTCAATTCACGGGCGATTTCCTTCAGTGGTTTTTTCGACCCTTTGAACTGCATCACCGAAGTTCGCGAAGTGACGCGCAACGATCCGACCTTCGCCAAACCCGCGATCAGCGTGTCAGTCATCCCATCTGCGAAATAGTCCTCGCCGGGATCGCCGGAAAGATTGACCATGGGTAATACGGCGAGCGACTTAATTTCGCCGGGAATGCCCGGCGGCGGACGCTGACGAAGGTATTGAGCTAACATCAATCCGCCAAGAACGAGCGCTCCTACGAGTGTTGCCAGAATTGCCAGACGGCCCGGCCGTAAGCGGGACGAAATAACCTTGCGGGTTGCGGTTGGCACCCTCCCTGACGGTCGGGTTTCTGCACGCGAAGCATCGGCTTCGAGCTCCACTTCGCGCCGCAAGTCTTTCAGACTAACAAGCAGATCGTCGGCTGTGTGATACCGCCGGTCCCGATCTTTCGCCAGGGCTTTACTCACAATCTGTGCAAGCTGAGTGGGCGCGGAAGGGGCCAGCTTATCCAGCGGCTCCGGCTCTTGACCAACTATCGAGATGATTAAGTCCGTCGGCGTCGGCGCTGCAAACGGCCTCTGTCCAGTGACCATTTCATAAAGCACGACCCCGAGGCTCCAAACGTCCGTGCGACTATCGACGGAAAGGCCGCGCGCCTGTTCGGGCGACATGTAAGCGACCGTTCCCAGAACCATTCCGGGCGTCGTCTTAAGTTCTATGATTTGGGTTTTGGCTTCGCTATCTCCGCGCTCGGACTTTCTCTCTGTCAACTTCGCCAGCCCAAAGTCCAGAATCTTCACGTAGCCATCGTGCCGGAGCATGATGTTTTCGGGTTTGATGTCGCGGTGGACGATGCCCGCCGTGTGCGCCAACGCCAAAGCCGAAGCTGCTTGAATGGCCACATCCAGCGCCTCGCTGGTTTCGATTTGTCCCCCGGCCATTCGCTCTCGCAGCGTGACGCCTTCGACGTACTCCATCACGATACAGTGACGTCCTTCGCCGGTCTCGATTACCTCGTGGATCGTGCAGACATTGGGGTGCGACAGTGCTGCAATGGCGCGGGCCTCCAACTCGAACCGGCGCAAGTGCGCCTCGTCCTGAGTGCCAAGCGAAGGCAAGAACTTGAGCGCGACCCGGCGCTGCAGACGCGTGTCCTCTGCCAGATACACTTCGGCCATCCCGCCGACACCCAGACGCGAGGTGATCTGGTACTGATTGATGATCTGCCCCGCCGCTACGGTCGGAGCCCGACGTTCAGCCATTATCCTTGCCGCAACTTCCAGGGCGGGCGACTCAATGAAGCTTTCCGCCCGGTCTTCATAACCGAGTAGCGACTCAACTTCGCTGCGAAGCTCGATGTCACCGTGGCAGGCCTTCATCAGATAGGCCTCCCGCTCGTGTCCCTGAAGTTCCAATGCCTCGTGGAACAGAGTGTCCAGTTTTTTCCAGCGCTCAGAGTTCATCGCATGTGATGAGTCCGCGGACTTTAGAAAGGTGATGCGTCAAGTATGTCATTACCCATTCAAGGCCCGCTTACTCACTATCACTCACCGACTCACAACTATTTTTATCCAGTTCCCTCAGCAGCCAAACCTTCGCCAACCGCCAGTCCCGCATCACTGTCTCGGATGAAACCTTCATCACTTCGGCTACCTCCTTGACTGAGAGGCCTCCAAAGAAACGCAGCTCTACCACCTGCTCTTTTCGGCGATCAATTTTAGACAGCGCGGTCAGAGCCTCGTCCAGCGCGACCAGGTCCGAGCTCCTTTCCACGCTGAAGGGCGCCGCTTCGCTCAGTGAGACTTGTAACGCGCCGCCGCCGCGCTTCAAATAGTGACGTTCGCGGGCATAGTCAACCAGAATGCGGCGCATCAACTGAGCGGAGACTCCGAAGAAATGCGCCCGGTTCTGCCACCTCACGTTCTTCCAGTCGATTAGTCGCAGGTACGCCTCGTTGACGAGCGCGGATGTTTGCAAGGTGTGGCCGGGCCGCTCCCGCCCCATGTATTGGTGTGCCATCCGGCGCAACTCTGCATGGACCATTGGCGTGAGCTCTTCGAGCGCAGTCCGGTCACCTTCACTCCACGCAACGAGCAGTTCAGTGATTTGATGCGACGACATCGACAGCGTTTCTTTGCGAACTGAGCCGCGGCGCGGTGCGCGGCTTACGCATTCAAAACGAGAAAAGAGGGGCCGGCGAAATTTTCTTCAGGGCTTTACAGCTGCTCAGCCCTTTTCCCGCCTTAACTATTGAGAGGGCAAGGCCGCCATTGTTCTGAAGGGGATGGCAGGCCGATTCTAGCTTGCACGGCGCTGCCGGAGCAATCGAGAAAGTCCGAGGCCTCGGAAATAATCAATCCATGGGAGGCGAGTGATGAAACGGCAAAGTGGGTTGGTCGCATTGTCCATTCTCCTGTTGTTCTCGGCTTGCGGCGGCAAGAGCAATGCGACTGGCGAAGTGGTGCCGATTGACCGGGTCTGCAATTACGAGAAATGGAAGACCGTCGCGGTCGAAGGCTATCTTGCACCGCTTTCGATGGTCTGCGAAAAAGCTTCAAAGATGAAGACCAGTGGGATCGCCTGGTGCTTCTTCAAAGTGCATTCGGACGCGAACCTGGCGGGTCCCAGTATTTCGGTACAGATTCCCACCACGGATCCTTTGAACGCGAGAAACAACAGCATGGAGAATCCTCCGGCGCGCGTTGAAGATTTGCGGATTTACGATAACGATGGAAATCCGATTCCGACGGGCAGCAAGATTCGGGTCTTTGGTGAGTTGCCGAAGTCGGAAAAATGCGAGTTCGGCTTCGCCAAACGCATTGACCGCATTTCTTAGCGGGTCGGGCTTTGCCTCAAAGCTCCAGGGCCAAAGTGTCAGTCGCGTAGCGGCGACATATTTGTAGCCAAATGGCTCTGCCACTCTGATGCGCGGCAAGTCTTCGACTTGCCGTTAAACTCATTTACTCAAACCGGTCTATGACCGTAGCGGGTCAGCGACCCATGAAGAAGGAGCCGTAGCCCGGCAAGTCGCAGACTTGCCGCGCATCAGAGTGGCAGAGCCATTGCAGCGGTAATATCGAAGTTCGACGGTAGCCCATCGAAACCAATCCGCGTCGCGCGGAGTTAAATCCCATCTCACAACCGAAAGAGTAGCGCCCAAAAAATTTCTTCACCGCCTTTACAGCTCTTCGATCCAGTTCCCGCCTTAATAAATGAAGAACGGTTTTGAGAACGGCCAGGCAGGCGATGATTCGTGTTTCGCCGGCGACCGCCGGACGAAGGGGAGCACACCAATGAAACGATACAGCATGGTCTTGTTTGCAATGATCGCACTGTCAGCGCTCGCTTACGATTACCGAACGATTCATGGCCAACAGCCGGGAACCAGGCGGGACGTGACGAGCGGGGCTGCGACTCCGGCTATTACCGAAACACCGAAAGGCAAGGCGCTCGTCGAGAAACTGCCCGAAGGCGCAGAAGGCGTCGTTCTCGAAAAGGGCGTGGTGAAGGCCAAACCCGGATACAAATTCGTCAAGAAGGGTAATAGCGTAATGGTCAGGAAGGCGGGCAGCGGTGGCGGTATGGGAATCGGAGGGTCCTGGTCGTGCAACTGTTCTGCTGGTGGGGGAGGTTGCGAGACCTCTTACGACGAGAACGCAATCATGTGCCGGAAAGCCGGATCAGAATGTTCCGATAAATGCCTGCTATCAGTTGTCGTCAAGGGACTCAAGGCACAGATTGTTCAGTACTAAGACTTCCGCGCCACGATCCCGCCCGGTGATTACTCGATGGTCAACGTGGAGATCACGATTGGAGCCGGCGCGACGGCCGACAAACTGACCGGAACTGTACAGTTCGTAGAGAGCGCGCGGGCAGCGGCAGTTGACGGCTTGAGCGCGACCGGTGATCCGAAAATAACTTTGCCATAACCTGGTTGGAGACAAGAAAAAAATGAAAACCAAAAGCTCGAAAGTTCTCGTAATCGCCACCGCCCTGGCCATCGTTGTTTTGGCAGCCGTTGTCTATGCGCAGACGACAAACATACTTGCGGTTGGTCAGATTCCGCACTCGGAGCTTTTCGACGGGCCGGCTACCGTGACGGTGCGAACCCTCACCATAAATCCCGGCAATTCACTCTCCTGGCACTATCACCCAGGGTACGCCTTCAACGTTGTGAAGAGCGGGACTCTGACAGTCGAAGATGGATGCGGCGGCGAGGAGACGCTCCATCCGGGGGATGCGTTCGAAGAGATGGATGGCCGTGTCCACCGCGCGAAGAACCTGAGCACTACAGAGCCGGTCGTCGTCTACAACACCTTCATCGTTCCGCAAGGCAAACTAACAACCGTGAATATTCCGGGGAACGAGCGCCGCTGCGGCCCGCCCGAGGACGTTGATGAATGTAAGAACGACGGCTGGCTCAAATTTACTCACCCGCAAAGTTTCGTTAATCAGGGGCAGTGTGTGGAGTTCGTGCGGCACCGCCCGCGGAACACGATTCCGGTTCCCGAGTAGTGGTGCAGTTTGAAGTCCGACAAGCTTTCGCTTGTCGACGCTCCGGCGACAAACTGAAGTTTGTCGGACACGCGTAGCAGCAATTCCGATTTGACTGGTGAGCGGTAATCGTGATTGGTTTCTGCAAATCAATTAAGAGGAGCGGGCCAAAATGAACACCAAATCGAGAAACACAACACTCGCCATCACCATCAGCCTTGGTGTCGTGCTGCTCGGCGTCACCGTCTATTCGGCAACCACCAACATTTTGGTAGAGGGCACGATCGCCGACTCACAAAGTTCGACGGGCCCGCCCAGGTAATCGCGCGAACGCTGACGGTCAAGCCCGGCGAGGTGGTGGCCTGGCATTACCATCCGGGCCACGCCTTCAATGTGGTAAAGAGCGGCACCCTGACTCTTGAAGACGGTTGCGGCCGGGTACTGACGCTCAAGCCCGGCCAGGGTTTTGAAGCGATTGATGGTCGCGTGCATCGCCCGACGAATCTCGGCGACACAGATGTCGTGGTCTATGACACGTTTATCCTGCGAGAAGGCAAACCGACAACTGTGAACCTTCCGGAGCGCCGCTGTGGACCACCAAACGATTCTGCCGAATGCCGGAATAACGGTTGGCGGAAGTTTAATCACCCGCGGAGCTTCCGCAATCAACAGCAGTGTGAATTTCGTTCGTCAGCGGCCGCGGAATGTTGTCCCCTGATGACCTTTGAAACTAAAGGCGCGAATCTTCGCCATGAGTTTGGAAATTTCAATCTGAGAATCATCCCCAACTAATCCCCCATTTCTTTGAGGACGCGAAAGGTCTGTGTGAGACGAATCGCAGGCCGTAGGTGTGCGCCGAGGGCGTTACTCAGACTTGATCTACTAAGGCTGATTGCCATGAAAACACATAGAATCAACCATCTGTCGTGTAAGCAGTTCGCGAGGCGGCGATGGGCTGGCCCTGGTCTCGCCATGCTGCTCGCTTTGTTGGCAGTAAGTAGCCTGGCGTCAGCGGGAAAGGGTCCGGAACGAGCGTACCTTTCCAATATTGATTCCAGTCAAAGTGCCGCGGACTTTGGGGGCACGGACGTCAACCTGATCACCAACACCGAAACCTCTCCAAATGTCACCCAAAATACTTCTTCGGTCTGGGGACATGGCAACACCATCGTTGTTGCTTACAACGATTCGCGGGGCCGCAATGCCGCGCCGATCAATATCTGTGGTGCGTCAGTCTCCACCGATGGCGGCTCCACCTTCACGCGCCTAACGACCGCCAACGGACAGAGTCCCTTCGCCGGTTGTTTCGGCACCCCCGGCGCTCTCTACAGTGTGCGGGCGGCCAGGTGGTACGTGAGCTTTCTGAGTTCTGAATGCAATGGTGGAGGGTTCCGCCAGTGGGCCTCGACCAACCCTTCCGATCCGGCGAGTTGGACGATTGGTCCGTGTATTGTGAGCGATCTCGAGGACTGGCCGGCTACATGGGTGGACAACAATCCAGCCAGCCCTTTCTACGGCAGGCAATATGCCGCTTACAATGACTTTAGTTCGCAGCAGAGCGGCCAGCCACGAGTCGTCCGTTCGACTGATGATGGTGCTACCTGGAGTACGCCCGTTTCTCTGCCATCATCGATTACAAAACCGCGGATTGCAGTGAAAATCACCGGCAGCCTGGGCACCGATGGAACGCTCTTCGTCCAGACGCAAAACGAAATGTCGGGCGGCCTAAGTAAGCGCCAAAACATCATCTACCGTTCGACTGACGGAGGCATTACCTGGACTGAGCAGATCCAAAACACCTTTGACGCGCCGGGACGGGTCACGTGCAGTTCCAGCTCATTCTATCCGTGTATGTACTCCTCACCGGCATATTGGCGGGATACGGGTCGGGGACAGCCTGCCGTCGGCCCTAACGGAGTCGTGCACTACGTTTACTCGGCCGGAGTCGTGTTGTTCGGCGACCCTGGTAACGTTTACTACATTCGGTCGATTGATAACGGCTCGACCTGGTCGACGCCTATCAAACTGAACCTGGACTCGACGACTCGGGCCCAGTGGAGTCCGTCGCTGTCGGTTAATGCCGCAGGAAAGGTCTTCGTTAGTTGGTACGATGAGCGCAACACTACCGGAAAAGTTGTGCAGCGTTTTGGACGGGCTTCGAGCGACAACGGCTCCACCTGGGGACCGGACCTGGCTCTAAGTGACGTTGAGTTTCCCGTGCCGCTGCAGCTGGATCCTGGAATCATCGCGGATTACGCTGGGGTCTACAATCACGCCATGTTCAGCGACGATGGTTACGGAAGCGTCGCCTATCACACCTGGACTGACGGGCGAGTCTCGATCAATGGCGCACGGCAGCAAGATGTATTCTTCGACAAAATCGATTCATTTCCGTGTCCCCAATCGACGCCGCTGAATGAGACGTTTGAGAGCGGGACCTTGGGCAAGTTCATTTTTCTAACGGGGGCGTGTGACGCCGCCTGTAAATGGTCCGCAGAGAATAGCGCGAGCCATGCGGGAACTTTTTCCGCATTTTCGCCTGATGTGAGCGGCCCCGCCGATCAGCGATTAGAAACCTTTGCGGCGATTCCAATTCCTCAAGACTTGAAGAGCGCTACACTGACATTCTGGCACCGCTTTCGGTTTGAGGCCGGGTTCGAAATCTTCGACGGAGGGGTGTTGGAGATCAAAACTGTCGGCGGAGCCTGGCAGGATGCGGGACCCAACATTACGAGCGGTGGATATAACGGCACAATTGCTAGCAATTCAGATAATCCGCTGGCTGGGCGTGCTGCCTGGGTCGGAGGCAGTTCAGGCTATCCATCGTTTACTCAAGTCACGGTTAACCTGCTGCCGTATGCGGGGAAGGAACTGTATCTCCGCTTTCGACAAGGTGACGATAGTGGCAACTTTGGTCCCACACCAGTTGGTTGGTGGATCGATGACGTAGAGGTAACGCTGGACTTTGCATGCTCGACACCAAGTCCAACGCCCACACCAACACCAACACCAACACCAACACCAACGCCAACGCCAACACCAACGCCCACACCAACGCCCACACCAACGCCAACACCAACACCGAACGTTGTTCAGTTCAGTGCTTCGAACTACAGCGTGCAGGAAGATTGCACCACGGTCACGGTCACTGTGAACCGCGTTGGCGATACTTCAAGCGCGGCCAGTGTCGATTACTACACTTCAGACGTGTCGGCGACTGAGCGGAAGGATTACATTACTGCGTTAGGCAGCCTTCAGTTTGCGCCCGGCGAGACTTCGAAGACCTTTGTCGTGCTCATCAATGAAGATTCCTTCATCGAAGGCGACGAAACCTTCAATCTGAATCTCAGGAATCCATCGGGAGTGACTTTGGGTGGGTCCACGATCGCCAATGTGACCGTCACCGACGATGTGGCCGAACCGGCTGCGAACCCCATCGACGACGCGCGCAATTATGTCTGCCAGAACTACCACGATTTTCTCAACCGGCAGCCTGACCCTGGCGGCTGGGACTTCTGGACCAATCAGATAACTTCCTGTGGCGCTGAGGCCCAATGCCGAGAAGTGCGACGCGTCAACGTCGCGGCGTCATTCTTTCTTTCGATTGAATTCCAGCAGGGAGGCTATCTGGTCGAACGTGCCTACAAGACTGCTTTTGGCGATGCCACCGGCAATTCAACTTTTGGCGGGGCGCATCAACTCGCCGTGCCCACTGTGCGCTTCAGTGAATTCCTCGCCGACATGCGACGGATTATCCAGGGAGTGATAGTGCTTCAGCCCGGTTGGGAGCAGCAGTTGGAAGCAAACAAACAGTCTTTCTTCGCAGAGTTTGTCCAACGCTCGCGCTTCACGACCGCCTTTCCTGCATCGATGACCCCGGCAGAGTTTGTGGACAAGCTAAATCAAAACGCCGGGAACGTCCTGTCAGCGGGCGAGCGCGTCACGGCGATTAATTTGTTCAACGGTGCGGGCAACACCACAAATACCACTGCCCGCGCCCAGGCTCTGCGGCAGCTGGCGGAAGATCAGGACCTGCAAAATGCTGAGTTCAATCGGGCGTTCGTGCTGATGCAGTACCTCGGTTACCTGCGACGCAACCCGGACGATCCGCAGGACACGGACTATACCGGTTACGACTTCTGGTTGACGAAACTGAATCAGTTCAACGGCAACTACATCAACGCCGAGATGGTCAAAGCATTCCTCACCTCGATTGAATACCGGCAACGCTTCGGCCCGTGAGCCAGTGAAAACGCGGCGCATAGTTTTGCTGCAAAAGTCGGCGAACAAGCGCCAACGGCGCGAAATGCTGCAGCCTGGGGCAACGCCCCAGGTGAGCGTCAAGTCAGATTTAGAAAGCGCTGAAGGCGCGAAATAGAACCGTTAGACGGAAGACAGCACTATTGGCGCTGGCGTTATTTCGCGCTTTCAGCGCTTGGATCCTGCAACTACCTCAACCTGGGCCGATGGCCCAGGCTGTTACATTTTCGCGCCTTTGGCGCTGGAACTCCGAGTTTTGACACCGCCTCTGAAGCGCTGGGCCATTTCCATTCAGGCCCGCTTCCGGAGGTGGAAAAGACTTTTGCAGCAAAGCCACGGCGCATCTCAAACGTCCAAGCAGTTCTTTAATCCGCGAACACCCTCGATGAGTTTTCTTTAGTCGTCCGCCTCAGGGGCGATGGCCCAATGCGAGGGTTAGTTTCAAAAGCCCCATTAATGGGGCTCCAGGTAGCGCCTCCCGTTTCTCCCCAGGCGTAAACGCCTGGGCTAGAGAAAATTCACGTCACAACCACCTCCGCAATCTGTTGATGTCAAAGCAGCCGTGGGGCTATGCTCTTTGTTCCCCCCCCAACTGAATCGCTCATTATGGATCCTGCTTTGAAGCCGGCGCAGAAGAAGGACTGGGTGCTGACTGAGGCGGCGCTGGCGCATTTGCTCAGCTGGCTCGACGATGGCGCGGAGTCCCGGGGCGAACGGTTCCTCGAGATGCGGCGCCGCCTCGTCGCCTACTTTGATCGCAAGAACTGTCTGAATCCCGACGAGCTGGCCGACGAAAGCCTGAACCGGATTGCCCGCCGGCTCGAAGAAGAAGGGAAGATTGAAAGCGAGTCTCCGGCGAAGTACTGCTACATCGTGGCCCGCTTTGTTTTCATGGAGCATCTGCGCCAGGCCGACAAAGAACAGCTGCTGGCCGCAGAGCTCGCGCGGCAGCGAAACCTGCAAGAGACGCAGCCGGAGGAAGACCTTGGTGGCCGGGAAAAGCTGCTGAATTGTTTGGAGCGCTGCACCCGGAAACTCGAGCCCGTCAGCCGCAACATCATCAACCGCTACTACCTGGGTAAGGAACGCGCCAGGATTGAGAATCGACGCGCTTTGGCTCGCAGCCTGGGCATCACGATAAATGCGTTGACGATCCGGGCCTGTCGGATTCGCGACAAGCTCGAGTCCTGCGTCAAAGAGTGTCTGAACTGAGTGAAGTGTTTTTGAAATTCCGTCTAATAAGGGTAAGGGCGGAGTACGCCCGCCTTCAGTGATGAGCGAAAACCCCAACCATAGTCAGGTCGCCGTCCAGTATTTGCTGGGCACGCTCTCTGAGTCTGAAACTGAGCGACTGGATGAGCTCAGTTTTACTGATGACGAGTTTGCCGAGTCTTTGAGAGCAGCTGAGAACGATCTGATGGACGCCTATGCCCAGGGCGAGCTGAGCGAAGCTGATCGGAAACAGTTCGTCTTGCACTACCTCGGCACGACGCGCAAACGCGAGCGGCTGAAATTCGCGCAAGGACTTTACGAGTGGGCGGAACGCGAGGAGTCCGCCGAGGTCAAACCACGTGTCTCAGAACCGCGGAAGCAGCACTGGTTCCCGGGGCGCGTTCTGTTTGGTGCGCAGCCTCTCGCAGTTCGGTGGGGAGCTGCCCTGGCCGCGCTGATCCTCCTGGTGGCAACCGGGATTCTGTTGTTTCAAAACCTGCGTCTGCGCCAGCAGCTAAGGGAAACGCAAGCCAGGAGCGATGAGCTCAGGCAAAGCGAACAGAAGCTGCAGGAAGAAATGCAGGCGCAGCGTTCGGCGGCCGCGGCGGCAGAACAGGAAATCGCGCGCCTCCAGAATGAGCGCCAACGGTCGGAACCGGAACCGGCAAAGTCCGGCACCGAGCCGGCCCCCGCCGGCGGAATTGTTTCTCTTATCCTGGCGCCGCCGTTGCGCGGGGCAGCGGAGGTCCGGACCCTTTCTGTTCCCCCCGGCGCCAACCGCGTCAGAGTGTTGTTACAACTCGAGGCCGCCGATTATTCAGCCTATCGCGTGGAATTGGTAGATCCGGTTGCCCGTCAAACTTTGTGGCGCCGCCCGAATCTCAAGCCCTCACGCCAGGGCCTCGATATCAGCTTCCCGGCAGACTTGTTGAAGCCGCGACACTACCTGCTGCGCGTGATCGGCATAACGTCCGGAGCCGGGTCAGAAATCGTCGGCGACTATCCCTTCAAAGTTGTAAGATGAACAGCACTTCCCCCTGACAATCCGAAGAAACGCTGCAGCCAAGAGGTAGGGCTGATGTTTAGACCCATTACGGCTTTTCTAATCCAGAAAATTCGCCTTCTTTTGGGGTTGTGTGTTTGCGCTTTGCTGCCCTGGTTTGGAGTTCATCTCGTTTACGCTGAAAACCTGAAGTTAAGACAACAACCCGAGGCCACCCAAAACGCGGCGGAATCGACGACGCTCGAATTGGGTGTTCCGATTGAGCGTGAGCTTGCGGCCGGTCAGAAGCACAGTTACCAAATCACTTTAGCCCGGGGTCAGTTCATCAAAGTCGAAATCAAGCAGTTGAGTGTCGAGGTCAGGGTCTCGCTGACTCAACCTGACGGTAAGACGATACCCGTGGTCGACATCTTCCTGCACCAGCCGTTGACCGACTTCGAGCGAGTGGTGGAGTTATCTGGTGTCTACCGTCTCGAGGTTTTCACGCGGGCGAAATCCCCGACTGGGCGTTACGAGATCCGGCTCGCCGAGTTACATCCTTCGACTGAAAAGGATCGAGCGTTGCAGGAAGCGCGTGAGTCAGTCGAAAAGGCCATTGTGAATATGCGGGCCGGCAGATATGTTCAGGCCATTCCCTTGTGGCAAAGAACGGTTGAGATCCGGGAAAAAGTTTTGGGGCCGGAAGATCTTACAGTGGCCGAAGCACTTTCAAGTCTGGGAACTTCCTATGAACTGATTGGTGACTATGCGAGTGCGGAGCCGCTTCTCCAACGCGCGCTCAGGATCAAGGAGAAGATCCACGGGCCGGAGCATCCCGCGGTCGCGGACCAGATTCGTGAGCTGGGCGACTTGTATCTGGCGAAGGGCGATTATTTGCAGGCCGAGGAAATGCTCCAAAAAGCACTGGGGATTTTTGAGAGGACTGGAGAGACGGAGACTATCAATGTTTCCGCTCTGCTCCAACGCCTTGGCGACACTTACTACGCGCGTAACGAATACAAGCAGAGCGAAGCCTGTTTTCAGAGATCCATTGGGATTCTGGAAAAGCTGCTCGGGCCTGACCACTATCACCTCGTAGACACCTTCTCAATGCTGGGTCATGTGGCCTATGACGCGGGCGACTATGCGAAAACCGAAGCGATGTTTCAAAGGGCTTTAGCAATCACCGAAAAAGCGCTCGGACCGGACAACCTGAAGGTTGCGGACAAGCTCGACAGTCTTGCGATGCTCTACAGCACGACGGGGAATTACGCGAAAGCCGAATCTCTCTACCGGCGAGCGCTGTCAATCCGCGAAGCACAGGCAATGGCAGACGAAAATACTCAGGAGACTCTGCTTGGCCTGGCCCGTCTGCAGGCTGCCCGCGGCCAACTGCCAGAGGCGGTAAAGTTTCAAACCCAGGCGAGCGAAATCGCGGAACGTTTCGTGAATTTGAACCTGGTCACGGGTTCGGAACGCGAAAAGCTCGCCCTGCTCGACACTTTGTCGTGGAGCTCGTCAAGAAACATGTCCTTCCACGTCAACCTGGCTCCGGATAATCCAATGGCTCGCGAGTTGGCGATTCATACGATCTTGCGTCACAAGGGGCGCGTGCAGGATGCCATGTCCGCTGCGCTTACCGGACTGCGGCAGCGGCTGTCACCGGAAGATCAGAAGCTCCTCGATCAGTTGAATGAAACGGGATCACAACTGGCCAGTCTGGTCTTGAGTGGACCGGGAAGAATCTCCACCGCCGAGTATCAGGCCCGGATAAGACAACTTGAGGACCAGCGGGCCAACCTGGAAGCGGAGGTCAGCCGGCGCACTGCGGGATTTTATCAACGGTCGGAGCCGGTCACAGTAGCCGCGGTGCAGCAGGTACTGCCAAAGAATGCTGCCCTGATCGAATTTGCAGTTTATCGCCCGTTTGATCCGAAGGCCCCGGATAATCGAACGGCCTACGGCGAACCTCATTATGTGGTTTATGTGATTCGTTCTCAGGCCGAGATCCAGTGGAAGGAGCTTGGCGCGGCAAAGGAAGTCGATACACTGATCGATAAATTTCGCGAGGCGCTGCGCGGGCCCCAGCGTCATGATGTCCAACAAGTTGCGCGAACGCTTGATGAGAAAATCATGCAGCCGGTGCGTGCGGTGGCCGGCGGGGCCGCGCAATTCATTATCTCGCCTGACGGCCAGTTGAATTTGATTCCCTTCGCGGCGCTGGTTGACGAGCAAGGCCGATACCTGGTCCAAAGCCATTCGTTAGTCTACGTCACCAGCGGTCGCGATCTGTTGCGGATGCAAACGGCCAGAGCCGGCAAGGTCGGTCCGGTGGTAATTGCCAATCCGCAATTCGGCGAACCCGCTACCGAATCATTGGCCGGCACCAAAAACGCAGCCCTGCGTGAGAATCCCAAAACCGCGCGCCGCAGCGTGATCACCGGAAATGATCTGACTGAAGTCTATTTTGCGCCGCTGGGCGGAACAGAGCAGGAGGCGCTTTCCATTCACGCGGCCTTCCCTGAGGCGGAAATTCTCTCGGGAGCGCAGGCCACCGAGTCGGCACTTAAACATTTGGCGGTGCCCAGCATTCTGCATATTGCCACGCACGGCTTCTTTCTGACGGACTCAGCTACGGCCTTCTCGATCGTGAGCGGCGACCGGACGAGAGCCATCGATGCTCGCACAAAGATCGAGAATCCACTGCTGCGTTCAGGACTGGCGTTTGCCAAAGCAAATCTGCACAGCAATGGTGGTGACGACGGGATTCTCACCGCGCTCGAAGCTTCAGGTTTGAATCTTTGGGGTACGAAACTAGTGGTGTTGTCGGCCTGCGATACCGGCGTCGGCGAGGTGCGAAACGGGGAAGGCGTCTATGGTTTGCGGCGCGCCTTTGCGCTGGCAGGTGCTGAATCGCTGGTGATGAGTCTCTGGCCGGTGAGCGACTACACGACCAGGACCTTGATGACGAGCTACTATCGAAACCTCAAAAAGGGAATGGGGCGAGCCGATTCATTGCGCCAGGTGCAGTTGGAAATGCTCAGACGCAACCCGAAGCTTCATCCCTTCTACTGGGCCAACTTTATTCAAGCCGGCAAGTGGGACCCGATTGATCAGCACTGAGGTCAGTACCGGGAGCGATAGCGACCGGGTAGCCGTCAATGTTGATGGCTTTGCCACTCCGATGCGCGGCAAGTCGGAGACTCGCCGCGCATCAGAGCCATTAGTGGCGTAGCGGGCCGCGCCAAAGGATCCGGTCGCTACCGCTCCCGGTACTGACCTCATCCCCACCCTCCCGCCAAAACTTTCCCTGAAAGGTTTTTCCGAAAGTCTCTTATCTAAGTAAGGGACATTGTTTTTGAAGGGAAGAACCAGGATGAGAACTCCCAGCGGTACGTGCTTTTCCAAAGATCAATCTGTTGAGCTGATTTCCCACCGAAAATGGCTCGCGTTGGTGTTGACTGTGGCGACGGCCTTGCTGGTTGTCGCTGTTTCCAAGACCCCATTCTCAACCAGGGCTCATGCCCAGGAAGCGATCACGCCTCAGGCCGGAAGGACATTCACAGTCAATACGACTGCCGATCCGGGAGGGCCATTCGTTAATTGCACTACGCGCGGAGGTGAATGCACTTTACGCGAGGCGATCACTGAGGCGAACGCGACCGCCGGTGATGACACGATCAACTTTGCATTTCAGGTCAACCCGACTTGCGTCGGTGGTGGGTGCCTTATCATTTTGCAGGCGCCATTACCCGACCTGAGCACCAACATCGCCATTATCGGCCTTGGTCCTGACAAGGTCATCGTGTTGCGACCTTCTGCTGGTGGATTGGCGGATTTTCGCATCTTCAATGTGACAACGAACGGAACGGTAAGTTTCTCCGGTCTGGCAATCGCTAATGGAACCGCGCCAGCCAACGGCGCTGGCGGGGGCATTCGAAACGCCGGTGGCGGGATCGTCGCCATCACTAACTGCTCCTTACAGTTTAACTCCGCGAGCCAGGGTGGCGCCGTGGCCAACGAGAACCATGGTCGGATTGACATCATTGAGAGTAAGCTCGTGAATAACACGTCGTTTGGCGGTGGCGGCGGCATCGTCAATGGTGCAATTCTTGGTGGCACCCTAAATATTCTTAACAGCACCATATCCGATAATAAGGCTGGAGCTGGCGGTGGAATCCTTAATTCCGGCACTCTTAGTGTCACCGGCAGTACGCTCAATCACAACCAGGCCGTTGGCGGAAACGGTGGCGCCATTGCCAGTGCTGGTACCTTAGTTCTCTCAATCAGCACGATCAGCAATAACTCTGCTGACTACGGCGGCGGCATCTTCAATGGCCTTGGCGACACTCACGCCACAGCGTTTGTCATCAACAGCACAATCAGCAGTAATTCTGCGGCGCAACATGGCGGCGGAATTTTCAACTTCGTCGGGGCGGCTGTTTCGATCAAGAACAGCCTCATCGCCCTCAACACCGGGCCCGACCCCGACGGCAGTGGTCCTTTCAACTCAGCGGGAAACAATCTCATTGGCAAGAAAGATGGAAGTACCGGCTTCACACATCCTTCCGATCAGAGCGGAACGATTGCGGCGCCGCTGGATCCGAAACTCGACCCCTCAGGCCTGAAGGACAACGGCGGGCCGACCCCAACTATCGCGCTGTTTTGCGGCAGCCCGGCAATCGACAGAGCGAGCAGTGTAGGTCTAAACGGCGATGTGATCACCGACCAGCGCGGGGCCGGCTTTCCTCGAACTTTCGATGATTTTGCCGTGCCCAACCTGAGCGGCAGCGACGGAACTGACGTCGGCGCTTTTGAGCGGCAACAAACCTGTGGCCCGATCGTGCAGTTCAGCTCGGCGAACTACAGCGTGGTTGAGGACTGTACGACGGTCACCATCACGGTGAACCGCACTGGCGATACTTCCGGCGCCTGCAGCGTCGACTATGCAACTGCCAACGGCACGGCCACCGAACGCCGCGATTACATCACCGCTCTGGGCAGACTTCAGTTCGCCGCCGGTGAAACCTCAAAGAGTTTTGCCGTGCTCGTCAATGAAGACTCGAACGTTGAAGGTAACGAGACTTTCAGCGTCAACCTGAGCAATCCCTCCGCAGCCGGCATCGGAACGCCGGCGACCGCCATCGTGGAGATTACCGACGACGCGAGCGAACCGGCGACCAACGTAATCGACGATCCACAGACCTACGTCTGCCAGCACTATCACGATTTTCTTAACCGCCAACCGGATGCCAGCGGCTTTGCTTTTTGGACCAGCCAGATCACCTCCTGCGGCTCTGACGCTGGCTGCCTGGAATTGCGCCGGATCAATGTCTCCGCTTCGTTCTTCCTCTCGATCGAGTTTCAGGATACGGGTTATCTGGTCGAGCGCATCTACAAGGCCGCCTTCGGCGACGCGATCAGCACGTCGACGTTTCCGTCGGCCCATCAGATAGCTGTGCCCGTAGTGCGCTTGAATGAGTTTCTCGCGGACACGCAGGAGATTGGCAAGGGCGTGATCGTGGGCCAGGGCAACTGGGAGCAGCAACTCGAGAATAACAAGGAAGCCTTCACCGCGGCCTTCCTGCAGCGCCCACGCTTAGGCACGGCATCCCTCGGCTCGCTGACTGCAGAGCAGTTCGTGGACAGGCTGAACACGAACGCCGGCAACCCGCTTTCCCCTACGGAGCGAAATCAACTGGTGAATGATCTTTCGACCAACGCGAAGACGCGCGCGCAGATCCTGCGCGCCGTCGCTGAAGACGTTGACCTCCGGAATGCCGAGTTCAATCGGGCCTTTGTGCTGATGCAGTATTTTGGCTACCTGAGGAGGAATCCGAATGACCCGCAGGATTCCGACTACACCGGTTATGACTTCTGGCTGACGAAGCTGAATCAGTTTGGCGGCAACTACATCAACGCCGAGATGGTCAAGGCAATCCTGACTTCCATCGAATATCGACAACGCTTCGGACCATGAAACGTTATCTCTGATCACAGCCCCCGGTTCGCGATTCCGCAACAACTCGAAGATCCATATTTCGAAACTCAGAAGGAAATCATGAAATCGTCGCGCGTTTATCACCGCTCCTTGTGTCTTACGAAATTCGTGGCGCTCGGACTCATCTACTTGCTCGCACTGTCGGTGGCGGCCCCGGCCAGTCTTCGGAGTGCAGCGACCGCCGGTTCTACCTTCAACTTCGTGCCGTCGCTGCTTCCCATAATCGAGGTCAACACCACGGGTGACGAAGATAACCTGAACGCCAACGCCGGCTGTGACGTGGACGCGAACGTGGCCGGCGAGCAATGCACTCTGCGCGCAGCGATCCAGCGGGCCAACGCCCTCGCCGGTGACGACACGATTAGCTTCAATATCCCATCCAGCCAGGCCAACTGCGACGTGGGCGGAAAATGCACGATCCTTCTTAAAAAGGCTTTGCCTGACCTGAGCACCAACGTGAGCCTCGCCGGTCCCGGAGCGAAAAAATTATCGGTGAAGCGTGACGCGTCATCAGGCATTTTTCGAATCTTCAATGTAACCACAGCCGCGATCGTAAATTTCTCCGGCATGAGTATTGAACTTGGCGATGCCGGCACCGATGTCGGCGGCGGCATCAACAACACTAGCGGTGCCGCGATAAACGTCAACGAGTGCACGCTATTCTTAAACTTTGCACGGCAAGGCGGCGGTATCTTCAACGCAGCCGGCAATCTTACTGTCAGTAACAGCCGGTTAAGGTCCAACAACGCAAAGGGTGACGGCGGCGGCATCTACAACGCCCTCGCAGGCCACGTGGACATCGTCAATACGTTTTTTGAAGGTGACAGTGCTAACAGCAGCGGCGGTGGCATTTATATGAATGCCGGCACCGCAGATATCACGAACAGCTCCTTTTTCCAGAATACAGCAGGTTTGATCGTCACCAGCTCAAGAGGGGCGGGCATTAGGAATGCCGGCGCCGGCGCACTGAAGGTGAGCAACTCAACCTTTTTTGAAAACAGAGTTCACGACGACGGATTACTCTTGCCCGGCGGTGCCGTCGCCGGCTCCGCGACACTCAAGAGCACGATCGTCGCCTTTTCGATTACAAGCGACGGCTTTCCTGTCGCGGATGTCGACGGTGTGATCACCTCTGAAGGTTTCAACTTTATCGGCGATAAGGGAACGACCAACTTTACGCAGCCCACCGATCAAGCCGGTACCGCCGCGTCGAGGCTCAACCCCAGGCTGTCGGTTATCACTGAGGCGGACGGCTCCACCAGCGGATTAATCCCGAGCTGCGGCAGCACGGTCATCGATAAAGGAACCAGCGCCGGCCTTTCGGGTCCACTCACCACGGACGAGCTCGGGCTTCCCCGCACAATAGACGATCCCGGAGTCTCGAACGCTGCCGATGGCACTGACACTGGCGCATTTGAGCACCAGCTCGTTTGTTTATCGATCTCGATTATCGTTAACACCACCAGCGATGCAGATGACGCGAATCCCGGCGACCAGACATGCGACACCGACGCCGCCACGCCCGGCGCGCAATGCAGTCTGCGCGCGGCAATCACCGAAGCCAATGCCCTGCATGGGGACCAGACCATCCACTTTGCGATCCCCATGAGCGATCCGGGTTTTGACTCGGCCACCGGCAGATACACGATCAACGTGCTCAGCGCGTTGCCGGTTATTGATAATGCCAGCCTGACGATCGTTGGACCCGGATCTGAAAAGCTGACCGTGCGGCGAGGTTCAGCGGGCTTCTATCGGGTATTCACATTTTTCGGCGACCAGATTAGGGAAACGACGATCAGCGGATTGACGATCAGCAACGGTCTGACTGCTGATGAGGGCGGAGGCATCCTGGCCAGCGGCAACGACTTCGATTTGAATCTGACGGACTGTACGTTCATCGGCAATTTCGCCAGTGACGCCGGCGGCGGGCTCCGGTTCGACAGCGCCGGCAGTTTGAATGTCACGAATTGCCTATTCACCGCTAATTTCAGCGACACTCACGGCGGTGGTCTGGCCGTCGAGGAACAATTCAAGCACACCGTAGTGAATATCAACAACAGCACGTTTAGTGATAACCAGGCCACTGTGGACGGCAGCGGCGCTTCCATCACAGGGGCCGACGTGCAGATTACGAACGCTGTATTCGACGGCAACGGCCCGGGAGTCAGTGCACTCGCGCTTCTGGGAAACGTGCGGATCAGCCGGAGTACCTTCATTAATAATCAAGCAAGCAGCGCTATCTCGCATTTATTCGGCAAGCTGGACTTGATCGAATGCACGCTGAAGAACAATCAATTCGCCGGATTCCGCAACGGGCTGGGCAGCGGCCTGACCAACATTCTGAACACTACCATCGCCGAGAATGGTGCGGTCGGAATAGACAACTTGGAAATGGCAGCTAATGCCGGTCCGGTAAACGTCGTCAACAGCACCATCACCGGCAACGGGAGCCGCAGCAACAGTCCCGGCCTTCGCGTAAACAACAGCTTTCTGAATATCAGCAACAGCACCATCAGCGATAACCAGGGCGGCGGAGTTGACCACCGCGGCCCGACCGACGTCGTCACCGTCAAGAGCAGCATCATTGCGCGCAACACGGCCATGGGCTCGAAAGACGTCAATGGCTCCTTCAATTCCGCCGGGTTCAATCTGATTGGTGTAGCCTTTGGCAACGAGGGCTTCAACGATTCCACTGATCAAAAGGGAACCGCGGCCGCACCTCTCGACCCGAAGTTCGACCCGGCCGGATTAAAAAACAACGGCGGCCCCACCGAGACAATTGGTTTGCAGTTGAGCAGCAGCGCAGTTGATCGGGGCAGCTCCGTGGGCCCGACCGGCAACCTGACCGAAGATCAGCGGGGCGCCGGCTTTCTTCGTCGGCTCGACGATCCCACCATTGCCAATCCTATCACCGGCGACGGCACCGACATCGGCGCCTTTGAGTTGCAAATATCTCAATTGCCCGGGTGCCCGGCACCGTTGGTCACAAACAACAACGACAACGGACCGGGTTCACTGCGAGACATCATTGCGCACGCCTGCGCGGGCAGCGTAATCACTTTCGCGCCGAACGTTACGGGCACAATCGATCTGACCAGCGGTGAGATAAGTGTTAACCACGATCTGACGATCAGCGGACCGGGCGCCAACGTACTAACGGTGCGGCGCAGCCCGGCGGCCGGTACGCCGGATGTGCGCGTCTTCAGCATTGAGTTGATGACGGAACTCACCATCTCGGGCCTGACTATGGCCAATGGCCAAGCGCCTAACACACTGGTTAACGACGGCGGAGGCATCATCAACTTTGGCAAGCTGCATTTGGTTGATTGTGCGCTCAGCGGCAACTCGGCTCCCGGCAGCGGTGGCGGTGTGATGAATTTTGCCGGCGCCACGCTGGACATAACGCGCTGCACGATCGATCACAATCAGGCGAACGACAGCGGCGGCGGCATCGAGAACCAGGGAACCCTGAATGTTTCGAATAGTACGATTAGCAGCAACTCGGTTACGGGCGGGCCGGGCGGCGCGATTTTCAACAATCCTGCCAGGACGGTCACAATCAACAGCACCACAATCGCAGCTAATTCTGCCGCCACTGCCGGCGGTGGTATCAGTGGCAATGCTACGCTGCAGAACACGATCATTGCCGGCAATACAGTCGCGAGCCATCCGGACATTGACAATACGGTGACGTCGCAAGGTTACAACCTGATCGGTATTGCCGACGTGGCCATCACGCCGGCGAAGGGTGATCAGATAGGTACGACGGGCGCGCCGCTGGATGCGAAGCTCGGCCCGCTGGCCAATCACGGCGGACCAACCAGCACGCATAACTTGCTGACTGGCAGTCCGGCCATCGATAAAGGACAATCCGGCGGCCTCACAATTGATCAAAGGGGACTGCCGCGTCCCGCGAACGACCCGGACATCATCAACGCCGTTGATGGCGATGGCAGCGATATCGGCGCGCTGGAAGTGCAGCTCGCAATCCCGACGCCAACGCCTACGCCTACGCCTACGCCGACACCAACGCCGACACCGACGCCAACACCAACACCGACGCCAACACCAACGCCAACACCTAGACCTACACCTACACCTACACCTACACCGACACCGACGCCGACGCCGACACCGACACCGACGCCGACACCAACACCTACACCAACGACGAGTACCTTCCGATTCGACGCATCTGAGTACACCGTTGAGGAAGGCTGTACCGCCGTCGTGGTGCGCGTCCTCCGTTCCGGCCCTGCCGACTCAACCGCTGCGGTCGACGTCGCCAGCGAAGACAACACTGCCAAGCAGAAAGGCGACTACACCTTCGTCGCGGGGCGATTAATTTTCGCGCCGGGAGAAACGGAAAAGAGCTTTGAGGTCCTGGTCAACGAGGACAACTATCAGGAAGGCGTTGAGTTTGCGACTCTGGTGTTACAGCATCCCGAGGATGGCACGGTGGGCGTGCCCGGCACAGCTACGCTCTTGATCAATGACAATGGCCAGGAAGGCAACACCAACCCGATCGATGACTCGTCCATCTTTGTCGGCCAGCACTATCACGACTTTCTCTACCGGCAGGCAGATCAATCAGGCGAGGATTTCTGGACTCAGGTAATTGAATCGTGCGGGAGTAACGTCGCGTGCCGGCAGGCCAGGCGCGTGTCCGTCTCGAGCGCGTTCTTTCTTTCGATCGAATTCAAAGAAACCGGCTACTTCGTGATTCGCGCTCACAAGGCCGCGTTTGGCAATCTCAGGAGTAATCCGCGCTACGCGATCTTTCTCCGCGATCAGCGAGAGATCCGCGACGGAGTGATCGTCGGTCAGCCGGGCTTTGAGCAACGGCTGGCTGCCAATAAGCAGAAGTATCTCGAAGACTTTGTCAGCCGGCCGGAATTCCTGGCCCTGCTTCCCAATGGTTCGACGGTTGATGGCTATGTCGACGTGCTGTTCGCAAACGCGGGCACGGCGCCCACGCCTGCGGAGCGCGTCGCAGCGATCAGTGCCTATGGTTCGGGTGATGCAGCCGGTCGGGCCGCGGCGCTAAGAAGCGTCATTGAAAGCCGCTCAGTCTTCAACGTGCAATACAATGCGGCCTTCGTGCTCATGCAGTATTACGGATACCTGCGGCGTAATCCTGACGATGCGCCGGACAATAACTTTGCGGGGTTTGATTTTTGGTTGAATAAGATCAACTCGTTCAGTTCGCCGGAAGAGGACATGCGTGATGACTCGCAGGCACTGGCGCGCGTGCAGCGAGCAGAAATGGTGCGGGCCTTCATTGAGTCATTCGAATATCGGCAGCGTTTCTTTGGGGCGCCCGGTGGCAACCAACAGGGCGCGAGTGAAATTGAGGCGGGAGCCGTCTTGAACGAAGATACGCGGCTAGCTAACAAGTCTGTCCGACAGGCCCCCTCGTAGACACTTTCTTGATGCTTGGTCATGTGGCTTATGACGGGGGCGACTATGCGAAAGCCGAAGCGATGTTTCAAAGGGCTTTGACAATCACCGAAAAAGCGCTCGGACCGGACAACCTGAAGGTTGCCGGCAAGCTCGACAGTCTTGCCATGCTCTACAGTACGACGGGGGATTACGCGAAAGCGGAATCTCTCTACCGGCGAGCGCTATCAATCCACGAACAACAGGCAATGGCAGACGAAGGGGCTCAGGAGACTCTGCTCGCCCGGTGTGCATGAGAGGGGCTGTTTTCAAACTTTTGAGGCAGGCTCCCTGGTGAAATGTTTTTCCCGAAGGCTCTTATCTAAGTGAGGCGCGATCGGTTGTTGTCACCGCCTCCCGCATTTTCAGTTCCCGACCAGCGATGCGGGCGATGGCATTTATGAAGGAACCTGCCGCGACAGATATCGGCGGGCCGATCGCGTCCAGTTGTTTTTGAAGGGAACGATCACCGGCCAGGGTGTGATCGTGGGCCAGGGCAACTGGCAACAGCAGATTGAAAATAACAAGCAGGCCTTCACCGCGGCCTTTGTGCAACGTTCACGGTTTCTCTCGGCGTTCCCGTCGTCCCTGACGGCGCCGGAATTTGTGGATCGACTCAACGCTAATGCCGGCAATCCGCTCTCATCCACGGAACGCAATCAACTGGTAAACGATCTCTCGACGAATGCGAAGACGCGGGCGCAGGTGCTGCGGGCGGTAGCGGAAGACGAAGACCTGAAGAACGGGGAATTCAATCGCGCGTTCGTGTTGATGCAGTACTTTGGTTACCTGCGTCGCAATCCCGACGACCCACAGGATTCAGATCACACTGGCTACGACTTCTGGTTGACGAAACTGAATCAATTCAACGGCAACTACATCAATGCCGAGATGGTCAAAGCATTCCTCACCTCGATTGAATATAGACAACGATTTGGGCCGTGAGTTTTTTGGGGCGAGGGCTTGCCTGACAAGTTCGACAGTTCAACATCTCATTCACACCGGGCTTGAGCCCGGTGATCGGCGGCTGAAGGAATTCACGAAACCGTTTCAACGGTTTTGTCTTCTTCCCGTACCACTAGCTTTGAGCACGAGGCAGTTACGTCACCGCTGAGGAGTCTGTCGGGAAAACCAAACTCTGTGGTTCTCTGTGCGATCTCGGTGCCTCTGTGGTTGATTTCTCTGAGTAATTTCACCACAGAGGCACGGAGATTCCACAGAGTTACACAGAGAAAATCCTT